>Ga0233425_10002565_pt1 | contig 35252 bp, 28 predicted proteins | sample Watercolumn_Towu_2_FD_181712 | JGI IMG/M metagenome (GOLD analysis project Ga0233425, IMG submission 181712) | Freshwater microbial communities from Lake Towuti, South Sulawesi, Indonesia - Watercolumn_Towuti2014_140_MG | ecosystem: Environmental > Aquatic > Freshwater > Lake | place...
CGGTGCCGGCCTGACCGAAAGCAATGGTGTTTTCAGACAGTAAAAGAAAGAGAATCCATAAAACATTCAATAACCGGCTATGGGTCATATTCCCTCCTATCAAGCCATTGCTTATTGTGCTTCCGAAGTGAAGCTCCCTGTCCGAAGGGCGGGGCTTAAAGGGATGCGCCCCCTGTCAGTGCATGATGGATAAGAAGCTGCTTTCATGTGGATCGAGGATACGGGGAGCGGTTTTGCATGTCAAGGAGATGTTTTAGAATATCCCCCCCAGGGCTCCCGCATAACCGGTCAGCTCCACATACCCCTCCACGGCCACCTTTTTTCCCTGCGATGTGCCGTTGCCGACAACGGCCCCTTCCCAGTATGTGATGGGCGCCCCCGCCTTTGTCACGAGCTCCTGCCCGGCGACGAGCGGGTTCGCGGTCACGTCGATGGCGGCGCCGGGGATTCGGATTCGCCAGGCCGACGGGTATCTCCCCGCGCTTTTGCCGCTCTTCCAATGGGACAGGACGGTCGTTTCGATGTCGGAAAGACGCAGGCGGCGCGAGGTTCCGTCTCGCTCCACCAGGGTGCCCGAGGACTCTTTCTCCACCGTACCGTCCCTGTTTCGCAGGCGATAGACCATCAGGTCCCGGCCGTCGCTCAGGTGGAGGGCAAACCAGTCCCAGCCCGCCTTATGCTGCGTCATCTGGTTGGAACCGAATTCATGGTCGAACCAGCTCATGCCGCTGACCGCCACGGGGGCCCCCATCCCCGGGGCGCCAATCGTCCCTTCGGTCTTGAGATCGGTGAAGGAATAGTAGAACGATGCCTCCCCCGCGCCTGGCCCCTTCTTGCTCAACCCCCTCTCGCCGTGGAGAACGACGGGCTTGGCGGGTGTCAGGCGAAGCGCCAGCGTCATCTCGTGATGCGAAGCTGCAAGGTCGATACGTTTGCCCTCCATCGCCGCCGACCAGCCGAGAACGCGCACGTCGATGCCGCGCTTCTTTACACTCGCCAGGCCAGGTCCCGCGCGGGAAACGCGCTCCGCGTGGTGAAAGGCATTCCTTTCCCCGTCCGTCAGGGCGAAGTGGGCAAGGTAGATGTCCCGGATCGACCAGGCATTTGCTGGCCGCTTGGGTCGCAATGCCAGGCCGTAACGGAAGAAAGTCAATTGGTACCCGTACCTGTTTCTCCTTGCGTCCTGAAGGTTTCCCGTGAAATACCACCACTCGGTCCGGTATTCGGGATGGCTACCGTGGTCCCGCGGAAAGGTCCACTGCCGGGGCGCCGTTGCCTCCTTCCACCGCTCCGCGGCAGCAAGGCCTCCCAGGGGGAAAAACCCAAAAACCGCGATCGCGACCACAACCTTACAGAAGAGGAGGAGATGCAGGGTTAAAAAAGATCCAGCGTGTGGAGGGATTGTGATTTTCAAAGGTCGCAAAAAATTCATCGCTCTTATTCCTCCCTGATCTGCATGGCGGGATACTTGCGAAAGACCGACCAGACCGGGTAGGCGGCCGCGGCAAGGCTCGCGGCCAGCGCCGTCAGCACCGTCACCAGATAGGGCTGCACGGTGAAGTGGTAGAAGACGGTCCAGTGGAAGCTCTGCAGATTGATCACCTTGATGAGGATAAGAGCGAATACGGTCCCGACAAGCGTGCTCATAATAAAACTGATCAAACCCATCGCCGCGCTTTCGGCAACGGTCATGCGGGCCATGTCGCCTGTCGAAAATCCCAGGGCGCGGTAAATCCCGAATTCCTTTCGCCGCTCGACGAAGAGCGTCATCAGCGCCCCGGCGATGCCGAAAAAAGCGACGATAACGGCCAGGACGCGCATCGACCGCGTCACAGCGAATGTGCCGTCGAAGATATCGAGTATCCGCCCGTGGAACTCTTCCCTGGTCGCGACAGGCAGGCCTCGGGCTCGGGCCCTGCGAATCACCTCGGCGAGGATTCGATCCCGGTCCGGATTCGCCTCATCGATGAAGATCCCCAGGCTGTTGATCGTCCGGTCACGAAAGAGACGCAGGAAAGTGGAACGGTCCATCATGATCACCCCGTGCTCGGTCGAATAATCGTAGAATACGCCTGTGACGGTTAGGCTGCTCGTTCCGTCGACCCCCTCGAGCGAAATCCGGTCCCCCTTTTTGACGGCGAAGCGCCGGGAAAAACTCTCGGAGACGATGACGCTGCCCCGCTTGACCGGCTCCCAGTTTTCAGCGCCGCCCTCGAACCAGACGAACCGGTCGTATCGCTGGAGGACCGACGCGTCGATCGAGGTGACCGACGCCGGCTTTCCCCGGAAGGTGATCGGGACGTTGCGAAAGATATCGATGCCGCCGATGCCCGGCATCCCCCCGAGTTCTTCGTAGAAATCCTCCGGCACGTTCACGTCGCCCTTCGTCGAGATGTAAAGTTCACCGCGGAGTTGACTGTTCATCCACCACACGAGGGACCGGCGGAAGCTGTCGATCATGGCGCCCATGCCGATGGAAAGGGAAAGGGCGATCATGAATGCGGCTACCGCAACAGAGGTCCGGCCCATGTTTTCCCTGATGTTCCCGACGGCGATCTTCCCGGAGAGGCCCATCGTCCTTGAAAACAGCGGCTTCAACAGGGGAACGGCCAAGACAATCGCCAGGCCCGTAAAGAGGCTGGTTCCCACGAGGAAAGCGAAGGCGCCGGCAAAACCCACGTAAACGTGCAGCGAAGCGAGTCCGAAAAGGACGGTCGCGACGACCAGGCAAAGCCCGCCTGCAAGGGCGATCTTCCGCGTTTTTTTCGGAGCGCGGCGGGATGGAACCCTTCCCTGCAGGACGCGGACGGGTTGAACGCGGCCCAGTTCCAGAAGCGACGGCAGGCAGCCGATGAGGCTCGCCGCCGCGCCGAGAAGGATACCGCCGGCGAGGTTCCAGAAGGACCAGGGAAGCGCGGCGGGCTTGAGGAAAAAATAGAGGCTGCTGATGGCGCTGCCGACCACCTTCACGAGAAACCCGCTCAGCAGGTAACCAAGGAGCCCGCCGAGGGCGCCGCCTGCAGCGCCCAGGAGCAGGACTTCGACGAGAAACGCGGCGGCGATCTGGCGGCGCGAAGCGCCGAGGGCCAGAAGGATCCCGGCGTCTCTTCGTCTGCTCACCACGGCGAACATGGCCGTATTGTATATGAGGAAGACGCCGACAAAAAGGGCGAAGAGCGACAGGACCCGGAGGTTAAGCTCGAAGGCCCCGAGAAGCGCCGCCAGGGTCTCTGCCTTCTGGCGATTGGACTCGATCTTGAATCCCCTGCCCCAACGGTCGCGGAACGGTTCCTCGCCGATGACCACCATGTCGGCGCGGTCGATGGCGCCGCGCATGCCGAAGAGCTCCTGGGCGTGGCCGATATCGGCGACGAGCAGGGGCTCCCCTGTCGGGTTGGGAAAGACGTATACCACCTGCAGGAGGCCCAGCGATGTCTTGAGAAGGCTGCCCGCGGACAGCCCCAGACGCTTCGCCGTGCCCGCATCGACCAGAACGGCCGCGGGATCGAAGAGAAAGGAGGCGAAGACCTTCTGCCTTACATCGTTGCCCTCGGATTCGCCGATCCGGTCGGTGATGGACCGGATCCCCCCGTCAAGAAAGGGGTCGAGGCCCAGGAGGCGGATCTTTTCATCTCCCTCGAGGCGCACCTGCCGGTCGATGACGGGGGCAACCGCTCGGACCGCCGGATCGGTGAGAAGCCCGGCCAACACTTTTTCTTCGAGCGAACCGGCGGGGCGCTCCAGGGTATGCGTCGCCCCGCCGCGGAGAAAATCGACGGCGCTCTCCATGCCCTGCAGCGCCGACCGGGAGGCCAGCGTCATCCCCACCGCCGCGGTAACGCCGACGGCGATCCCCAGGAGCTGGAGCGCGCTCAGGCTCTTCCGTCTGACGAGGTAGCGCAAGAAGGACCGGATGACACTCTTCAATGGGCAAGTTCCTCACTGGAACTCACTTCGACGATCCTGCCGTCGGTCATGCGCAGGAGCCTGTCGGCGTACCGGCAGGTACCCAGCGCGTGACTCACCATGATCAGGGTGGTCCCGGCGGCGCGGCACGTCTCCACGAGAAGGGTAAGGATCTGCGCCCCCGTTGCAGAGTCCAGATTGCCCGTCGGTTCGTCGGCAAGGATGATCGACGGTTTTTTGACGAGCGCCCGGGCGATGGCCACGCGCTGCTGCTCCCCGCCGGAGAGTTCGTGAGGATAACGGTTCTCTTTGCCGGTCAGATCCACCAGCGCCAGCGCTTCAACGGCGCGTTTCGCTTCGGCGCCGCCGATCAGCTCGAGGGCGAGAAAGACATTCTCGAGCACGGTCAAGGTCGGCAGGAGGTTAAAGAACTGGAAGACAAACCCCAGTTTGTTGCGGCGAAGCAGCGTCCTGCCTGCTTCGCCGAGCGCGGTTAGATCCTGGCCGTCGATCTCGATGCGGCCTTTCGAGGGCACGTCCAGCCCCGCAATAAGATTGAGGTAGGTGGTCTTGCCCGAACCGCTCTTCCCGAAAAGGACGACGATCTGGCCCTTTCGGATGTCGGTATCGACCCCGCGGATCGCGGCGCCGTCATGCCCCTGAACCTCATACCGTTTCCAGAGATCAACTGTCCGTATGATCGACTCCCCCATATCCCCAAACCATTGACTTTGTCGTTCGGAATCGATCCTCTCACGTTAGGGCAGACGGCCTTCCCGACGGAGTCTATTCAGGATGTGCTGGATCTGTGGTAGGGCCTCCACGGCGGCTTTTTCCCCTTCGAGGATCGCCTCGTGCCGCCTGTCGAAGTCGCTCGAGTTAATGTGGCTCACCCGGGGGCGGATCACGACGTCGGCATTTTTGATCTGCACCGCCGCGATTTTCGTGTACATGATGTCGATCGACTGGAGTATCGTTTCCAGTATCCCCTGGGGAAGGGCTCTCGCCACCCCGGCGGAAATATCCACGGCGATTACCACGTCGGCGCCCGCTTTTTTCGCCGCATCGACGGCGACGGGGCTTACCACGCCTCCGTCCACGTAAGTTTTATCCCCGATGCGGACCGGCTGGAAGACCCCCGGGATCGAGCAGCTCGCCCGGACGGCCTTGCCGGTATTCCCCGTCGCGAACGCGACCTCGTCACCGGTCTGGACGTTTGTGGCAACTGCCAGAAAGGGGATGCGGAGTCGCTCGAGCGGATAATTTTGCACCGCTCTATTGACGTAATTCTCGAGTTTTTCCCCCCGGATGAAACCGTTGTCGGGGATGGTCAGGTCAACCACATCATCCTTCTGGACGGCCAAGGCCATCTTCTGCAGATGGAAGGCGTCGATTCCCGAGGCATAGATGCCCCCGATAATGCTCCCGGCACTCGTCCCGACGATCAGGTGGATCGGAACTTTTTGCGCCTCGAGAACCTTGAGGACGCCGACGTGCGCAAACCCCCGGGAAACGCCCGCACCGAGAACGACGGCGACTTTCGCCGGCTGCTGCGGAGGCGGGAAAATTGTCTTTGGAAGGCAGGCAACCACGAGCAGGAGGCCCAGGCCGAGAGCCGCCCAACCCAGGGGTTTCATCCTTTATCCTCCCCGTCGGCCTCGTCATCCCCCGGACCGCTTTCCAGGGCAAGCGACAAATCCGCATCCTCGGGAAGCCCTTCGGGCGTATCGCCGTTTTCCCGTTCCTCTTCCCGCACGGCACGGGCGACCCCGACCAGCTTTTCGTTCTCGTCCAGATCGATCAAACGCACCCCCTGGGTGCTCCGATGGATGACGCGCACCTCCTCGGCGCGCATCCGGACGATCCGGCCCGCGTCGCTGATCAGCATGATATCTTCGTTTCCAGTGACCTGGAGGATCCCCGAGACATCGCCCGCCTTGTCGGTCCTCAGGTTGATCGTCCCCTTTCCACCTCGGGACTGGAGCCGGTATTCGGCGATATCGGTCCGCTTCCCGTACCCCTTTTCAGAGACGGTGAGGATGGTGTTCCCCTCGGTCGGGATCTCCATCCCGACGACGCGGTCGTCGGCGGCCATCATGATCCCCCGGACACCGCGGGCCGTCCGCCCCATATCGCGGACATCATCCTCCTTGAAGCGGATCGACTTGCCCTTCCGGGTGCCGAGAAAGATGTCCTGTTTCCCGAGCGTAAGCTGGACATCGATCAGATCGTCCCCCTCATCTACCGAGATGGCGATGATCCCGCCCGCGCGGGGGTTGGAGAAGGCCGACAGTTCGGTCTTCTTGATCGTGCCTTGCCGGGTGACCATGACCACCGATTTGTCCCCGGTGAACTCCCGGACGGCCTGAACGGCGGCGACGCGTTCCCCTTCCACCATGTTGATCAGGTTGACGATCGCCTTCCCCTTGGCGGCCCGTCCGGCTTGGGGGATCTGGTAGACCTTCAGCCAGTAGACCCTGCCCTTGCTGGTGAAGACCAGGAGGTAATGGTGGGTGGAGGCGATGAAGATCCGCTCCACGAAATCTTCCTCCTTCATCCCCATCCCGATCTTGCCTTTACCGCCCCGGCGTTGGCTCTTGTAAAGGCTGACGGGGTTTCTTTTGATGTAGCCCGCGTGCGAGACGGTGACAACCATGTCCTCCTCAACAATCATGTCCTCGATATCGATGTCTTCGGAGCTCACCACGATCTCAGTCCGGCGTTCGTCCCCATAGCGCGCCTTGATCTCCTCGAGCTCCGCCACGATCACGTCGAGGACCTTCTGCGGGTCGTCGAGGATCCCCTGAAGCTTGAGGATCAGGGCGGAGATCTCGGTGTATTCCGTATCGATCTTGTCGCGCTCCAGACCCGTCAGGCGCTGGAGGCGCATGTCGAGGATCGCCTTCGCCTGGGCTTCGCTCAGACCGAACCGGCCGCAGAGTGCTGCGGAGGCTTCCTGAGGATTCGCGGAGGCCTTGATGACGGCGATCACCTCATCGATCCGATCAAGGGCAATGATCAACCCTTCGAGGATGTGGGCCCGCTCGCGTGCCTTTATCAGATCGAAGGTCGTCCTCCGGATGACGACCTCTTTGCGGAACGTCAGAAAACTCTGGAGGACCTCCTTGAGGTTGAAAATCCGGGGCTGGCCGTGGTCGATGGCCAGCATGATGATCCCGAAGGTGGACTCCATCTGGGTGTGTTTGTAGAGCTGGTTTAAGACGACCGCGGAGACCTCGTCCCGCTTCAGGTCGAGGACGACGCGGATTCCCTCCCGGTCCGATTCGTCTCGCAGGTCGGTGATTCCGCTGATCTTTTTCTCCTTGACAAGCTCCGAGATCTTCTCGATGAGGTTCGCCTTGTTCACCTGGTAGGGGAGCTCGGTCACAACGATGCTCTCCCTGTCGTTTCGGGCGTTCTTCTCGATCAGGGCCCGCGCCCTGACCCGGATGATCCCCCTCCCCGTCCTATACGCCGAGAGGATCCCCTCCCGGCCGTTGATGAACCCGGCCGTCGGGAAATCCGGTCCCGGGATATAGTGGATGAGCCCGTCGACGGTGATATCCGGGTCACGGATGAGCGCGATGGTCCCGTCGATCACCTCCCGCAGATTGTGCGGCGGGATGTTGGTGGCGACGCCGACGGCGATGCCCCCGGTGCCGTTGAGCAGCAGAAGAGGGATCTTCGCCGGGAGGACCGTCGGCTCCTCCAGGGATTCGTCGTAGTTGGGGACGAAATTGACGGTGTTCTTCTCCAGATCTCCGAGGAGCTCTTCGGAGATCCTGGCCATCCGGACTTCGGTGTACCGCATCGCGGCCGGCGGATCCCCGTCGATGGAGCCGAAGTTCCCCTGGCCGTCGATGAGCAGGTAGCGCATCGAGAAATCCTGGGCCATTCGGACCATGGTATCGTAAGCCGCCGTATCCCCGTGGGGATGGTACTTACCGATGATGTCCCCGACGATCCGCGCCGATTTCTTGTAGGGCTTGTTCCAGCGGTTCCCCATCTCGTTCATGGCAAAGAGGACCCGGCGGTGCACCGGCTTCAAACCGTCCCGTACATCGGGGATCGCCCGACCGATGATCACGCTCATCGCATAGTCCATATAGGACTTTTTCATCTCGTCTTCGATGTTGATCGCGATGTTCTTTTCGAACAGATTGTCCATCAAACTGACTTTCTCCTAACGTGCTTATACATCCAGGTTAGAGGCGTAGAGGGCGTTTTTATAGATGAAATCGCGCCGGGGTTCCACCTGATCGCCCATGAGGGTCGAAAAGATATTTTCCGCTTCCGTGACGTCCTCGATCCGTACCTGCAGAAGTGTCCGCTTTTCCGGATTCATTGTCGTCTCCCAAAGCTGCTCGGGATTCATTTCGCCAAGCCCCTTGTATCGCTGGACGGTGTAACCCTTTTTCCCGGCCCCGATTACATATTCGATAAGCGACGCAATGGTGTCGACAGTTTCCACCTTCCCCCCCTTATCTCCCTCCGCCTCCTCGACAGCGCTCACCCGGTACGGGGCTTCCCCCAGCGCGGCAATCTGTCCCAGAAGCGCCTTGATCTCCAGGAACTTCGGAAGTTTCAGGATATCCCGGTCGATGCTGGTGGTCAGGGTCTGATTGTTTTTCCGGATGCGGAAGACGATCTTCCAACGTCCGTGTTCCTGGTCCATCTCGGGCGGGTCGAACCCTTCCAAACCCTCACCCAGGGCCATGCCGGTCCGCTTGGCCACCTTGGTCAGCGCCTCTTTGGTCCGGAAATCCTCCTCCGTGAGCCCCGGGTCTCCGGCGAGGATGCGGATGAGGTCCCGGTTCTTCTCCTCCTTTTCGAATCTGTCGAGGATCGTCTCGATCCGCATCGCCTTACGGATATGATCGAGCAGCCTTTTACCGGTGATCGCGGGGACGCTTTGCGGCAAGGTGTCTCCTTTACTGTTTCCGTTACCGGTGAGAAGCCGGACGCGGTTCACGCCGCTGTCGAGGACATAGTTCTTCATCGTCTCTTCGTTGTGGATATACACTTCCTGTTTCCGATCGGTAATCTTGAATAAGGGCGGCTGAGCGATGTAGAGATGGCCGCGCTCGATGATTTCCTTCATCTGCCGAAAGAAGAAGGTAAGCAAAAGCGTCCGTATGTGGAGGCCGTCCACATCGGCGTCGGTCATGATGATCACCTTGTGGTACCGCAATCGGCTGATGTCCTTGTCCTGATCCTCCTGGCCGATCCCCGTTCCGAGGGCGGTGATGATCACCTTGAGCTCCTCGTTCTGGAGCATCTTGTCGAATCGCGCCTTCTCGACGTTGAGGACCTTGCCCCGCAGCGGCAAAATAGCCTGGTTTTTCCGATCCCGGCCCTGTTTCGCGGAGCCGCCGGCGGAATCACCCTCAACAAGGTAGATTTCACTCCGGGCGGGATCCCGTTCCTGGCAGTCGGCCAATTTACCGGGGAGGGCGCCGACCTCAAGAGCGGTCTTGCGCCGGGTCAGTTCGCGGGCGCGCCGGGCCGCCTCGCGCGCCCGGGCCGCATCCAGACACTTGCCCAGAAGCTGTTTGGCGACAGAGGGATTCTCCTCCATATAACTGCTGATCTTGTCGTAGACAACCCCCTCGACAAGCCCTTTGACCTCGCTGTTGCCCAATTTTGTCTTTGTCTGACCCTCGAACTGCGGATTGCGGATTTTGACGCTGATGACGCAGGCCAATCCCTCGCGCAGATCCTCGCCCTTGAAAGACTCTTTTCCGTTTTTCAGGATGTTGCTACTTGCGGCATAGTTGTTGAACGCCCGCGTGAGGGCCGAGCGGAAACCGATCAGGTGCGTTCCCCCCTCGGTCGTGTTGATGCTGTTGGCAAAGGAAAAGATGTTTTCCGCATAGGTGTCGTTATACTGAAGCGCAACCTCGACCAGGCAATCCTCTTTCGAACCGGTGATGAAGATCGGATTCTTGTGGAGAACCTTTTTGTTACGGTTGATGTACTCCACAAATTCGATGATTCCTCCCTTGTAAAAGAACTCGCTTTGGCGGTCGGTCCGCTCGTCGATCAAGGTGATCTTCACCCCGGAATTCAGGAAGGCCAGTTCACGCAGACGGTTGGAGAGGGTATCATAGCTGAACTCGGTGTCATCAAAGATTTCGTCATCGGGTTTGAAGGTGATCATGGTGCCCCGGCGCTTGGTCTTGCCCACCATCTCCAACGGTGCGCCCGGCACGCCGCGGACATAGGATTGAGTATAAACGCCCCCCTCGCGCCGGACTTCCAGCTCAAGATAGATGGAAAGCGCATTTACCACCGAGACGCCGACCCCGTGGAGGCCGCCGGATATCTTATAGCTGTCGTTGGAGAACTTCGCGCCGGCATGGAGCTTCGTCAACGCCACTTCGGCAGCCGAGACTCCCTCCGTCTTGTGCATGTCGACCGGTATGCCGCGACCGTTGTCCTCGACCGTCACACTGTTATCCATCCTGATTTTTACAACGATCGTATCGCAGAAGCCAGCGGATGCCTCATCGATGCTGTTGTCAACCACCTCGTAGACCAGGTGGTGGAGACCGTCCCTGCCGGTACTGCCGATATACATGGCCGGCCGCTTCCGGACCGCCTCCAATCCTTCGAGCACCTTGATACTATCGGCGCCATAGCTTTCCGTTACGTCAGTATCGCCTTGAAATCCCTTATCTATTTCCATCTATCCTCTTAAAATTTTTTAATATATACATTTTACAACTTCAACGGCATCACAATGCAAAAGTAATTTTCGTTGCCCACCGCCCTAATCACCGCCGGCTTCATAGCCATACCAATCTCAAAATCCACCCATTCCTCATCGATCACATCAATGGCATCGATCAAATAGGACACATTATATCCAACACTCCTCTCTTCCCCTTGGTAGGAAACCTCTATTTCATCATTTGCCTCACCGACATCCGGATTGGTCGAGTTCAGGACCATCCTGTTATTTGAAAGTGCAATGATCACACCGCTGTAACGCTCGGAAGAGATAACGCTCATCCGCCGCAAGGCATGCAGAAAAGTACTCTTTCCCACCCCCACGACTAACCCTTTCTCCGAAGGGATCACACGCCTGTAATCGGGATACTCCCCATCAATCAAACTGACTTTAAGAAGTGTATGATCGGTCTTTAAGGTACAGGCCCCCTTATCGATACCAAGGGATACAACGCCGGATTCTTCCTCTACTAGCCGACGAATCTCACCCAGTCCCTTACGGGGTATGATGACACCCTTATCCATGCTTAGAAAATCCTTTTCCTCGTCTCCAACATCCACTTTCATCACCGAAAGACGGTGACCATCCGTCGCCACCATTCGAACAAGCGATGTCTCATTCACACGTTCCGTTTCAAAAAAAACACCAGTCAGATTCTTCCGCATCTCATCAGTAGATATCGCAAAGGCCGTCTTACGGATCATCTCGCCAAGAACTGCCCCCTTGATCCTATTCATGGGAAGCCCCGCCTGATCCTCAACCGTCGGATAGTCCGCTGCCGGTATACCCGGTATCCGGTAGACCTCTTTCTTACATGTCAGGACCACCACGTCTTTATCGGTCTTTAACACATGGATGCTCTCCCCTTGAATCTCACGAACCATCTCATAGAGCTTCTTTGCCGACAGCGTGATATCCCCTTCACGGATAATTTCCGCTTCATAGTCGGCCACAAGCCCAATTTCCCTATCAGCCGCAATAATCTTAACTCGTCCCTGCTGTGTTCGCATCAGAAGATTGCTCAGTATCGGCATGGTCGTTTTTTTCTCCACAATCCCGAGTGTCTTCTGGATACCTTTTAAGAACACATTCTTGCCAATATTAAATTCCATCGTCGTCCCATCCTTTCCGGTGTATAAACAGCCAATATTATCTTTTAAAGAGATTAATACAAAAAATTAGTAGTAGTAATAGTCCCTGTTTACCCTGTTCATAAAGATAAAAAATAATCCTTTACATCCGGTTATAGACCTATAAAATCTGTGGATAGACCCGTCTTATATCCGCTCATTTTTTGTGCAGGAGGGTCGAGTTGAGTTCCTCCAGTGTATCCAGGATCGTCCTATCGGTTTCTTTTAATTGTTTTATTTTATTGTGGGCGTATATCACCGTTGAATGGTCTCGTCCGCCAATTTTTGTTCCAATATCCGGAAAAGAGCTGTTGGTCAGTTCACGCGCCAAAAACATGCATATCTGTCGTGCGAAGACAAGTGCTTTATTTTTTTTCGGTGATTTTATATCGGCGATCTTCATATTTAACTTAGACGCGACAGCTTTGATGATCTCCTCGATTGTAATGACAGGTTTCTCTTCTTGGCGAAGAAGTCTTTTTAGAACCGCCTTTACAAGGTCCAGATCGATCTCGCGACCGGTCAGGGAGGAGTATGCGGCAATGCGTACCAGGTATCCTTCCAACTCCCGAATATTTGTTTCCGCAAGCGAAGCAATATAAAGGGCCACATTTCCGGGTAGCGTGATCCTATTCTCCTGGGCCTTCTTTTCCAAAATGGCGATCTTGGTTTCTATCTCTGGCGGTTGAATATCGGCAATCAATCCCCATTCAAAGCGGGACCTCAACCTTCCTTCGAGATTTGGGATATCCTTCGGGAACTTATCACTTGTGACGACGATCTGCTTTCCGGCATCATGGAGGGTGTTGAATGTATGGAAAAACTCCTCCTGTGTCCGCTCTTTTCCGGCAATGAATTGTATATCATCAATAAGAATACAATCGATATTTCTGAATTTTTCTCGAAATTTTGGCATCTTGTCATAGCGGATGGAATTGATGAGCTCGTTCATGAAGACCTCCGCTGAGACATAGATCACGTTCATGTCGGGAAAGAATGCCACGGTTTTAAGTCCAATGGCATTGAGAAGATGGGTCTTTCCCAGACCCACGCCGCCATAGATGAACAGCGGATTATAATTTCTTGCCGGCTGCTCGGCGACGGCCATCGAGGCCGCATGGGCGAATTGATTGCAGGTACCTACAACAAAACGGTCGAAGCTGTAATTTGGATTCAGCGAGGAGTTTACTTTTGCAGGGGCTGCTTTTCGGGGTGCTTTTTTCTCCTCGACCGCACCCCCCGTTTTCTCTCCAGAGGGTCCCTGATTTTTTTCCTGTTCTACAAAAAAGGTCACCTGAAGCGGCACACCCGCCGCAGACTTTATCGATTCCCGGATTAGATCAAAATAGTTCTCGACCAACCAGTCGCGGATAAAACGGTTGGGAACAGCGAGCCGTATCTGATCCCCCTCCATGGTGCTGATCCGGATGGGGCATATCCAGGTCTCAAAATTCTGCTGGCTCAACTTTTCCTTAATGATTGTAACTACTTTTTCCCAGATTATGTCCAAATCTCGCACCTTTGTGCACAGTTTTATCCACACCTGTGGATAATTTCACCGCACCCTATTGCCGCTCGAGGAGCAGCCGTGCCAAGCGGTTTAGCTCCTCGGTCGTGGTATAACGGATCTCGATGGCCCCTGCTCTTTTCCCGGGGCGGATCTGAACCGCAGTGAGAAGGCGAGAGGAGAGCTCCCGTTCCAGGTCTTTTAAGAAAGGATCCTTTACACCGGATCGCTTTCCGACGACAGAGGTTTTTTTCAGATGATGAATCAGACGCTCCGTATCCCGGACAGTGAGTCCCTTTTGCTGTATCATCTTTAACGCACCGATCTGCTCGCCGGGCTGATCCATGGCGAGCAGCGCCCGGGCGTGACCGGCGGTGATCCTTTTTCCGCTGAGCGCCTGCTTCACCGCCTCCGGCAATTTCAGCAGCCTGATCGTGTTGGCGATCGTGGAGCGGTCTTTCCCGACAAGGGCGGCAATCTCCTCGTGGGAGAGGGAAAATAGGTTCGTCAGGTTCTGATAGCCGTTCGCTTCCTCGACAGGATTAAGATCCTCGCGCTGGAGGTTTTCGATCAACGACTGCACCGCCGCTTCCCGGTCATCGGCGTTGCGGATAATGATGGGAACATCCTTCAGGCCGGCCGCCTGCGCCGCCCTCCACCGCCTCTCGCCGACGATGATTTCATAGCCGGTCTCTGATTTACGCACAACGATCGGCTGAATGATGCCGCTCTTTTTCACGGAAGCGACGAGCTCTTTCATATCCGCATCGTTGAAGATGCGCCGCGGCTGAAACCGGTTAGGGGTAAGCTCCTCGATGCCGCAGAGGGTATACGACGGCTTGTCGCCGATATTGCTGAGAAGGTCCGGGAACATCGCCCCCAGTCCCTTGCCGAGCGAGTGTTTTGGCGGCATCATATCCTCCCGCTGCCGATAATCTCTTGAGCCAGTTCCATATAAGCGATCGCGCCTCGCGATTTTATATCATAGAGAATGATCGGAAGTCCATGACTCGGGCTTTCCGAGAGCCGCACGTTGCGCGGGATGATCGTCTGGAAGACCCGGTCCCCAAAGTTTTCTCGAACATCTTCGCTGACCCGGCGCGACAGCAGATTGCGCGAGTCGTGCATGGTCAGGAGGATCCCCCCCAGCGCCAGGGTGGGGTTCCATCGGGCCTTGATCAGCCCCATCGTGTTGAGCAGGTGCCCCAGCCCTTCCATCGCGAAATACTCGCACTGCATGGGCACGATCAGATAGTCCGAAGCGACAAGGGCGTTTACCGTGAGGAAACCGAGCGACGGCGGACAGTCGATGATCACATATTCGTAGGGCATCTCCAGATTCCTCAGCAGATTTCTGAGTCTTTTTTCCCGATCGGCAAGGGGGATAAACTCAACCTCAACCCCGACAAGGTCCTGAGTCGCGGGCACCAGATCCAGGAGGGGGATCTGGGTTCCGATGATGACCTCCCGCAGGGGGACCTTGTCGATGAGGCAGTGATAGAGATTCCGGTCCCGAATAGCCGCGCCGTCGATACCCATGCCGCTGGTGGCGTTACCCTGGGGATCGGCATCGATCAACAGGGTCCGCTTCTCCGCCGCCCCCAGAGAGGCCGCGAGGTTGATTGCGGTTGTGGTTTTACCCACGCCCCCTTTTTGATTGGCCATACATATGATTTTACGCATCATTTAATCGAATTATCCCTGAATCGTGGTGGTTCGGAAACCGGTACCCACAAGTAGCACAAATCAAGCGATATGGAAAGTTTTTTTATCGATTATTTTAAGAGGAAAGACGTTTATAAATAACTATTTTTCTTGAAAAATTTGTGCCGGGCAGGCGGCTGTCCCGGCAGGCCGTAAGGACCATGCCGGCGGCGGTCAATACCGACTCCGCCTCTGCAATCTCCGCTTGCGAATCGGGACCCTTCAGCGCAATCAGAAGCCCCTCGGGTTTAAGAAAGAAAGAGGCGATCCGGAGAAGTTCTGGAAGTTTGAAGACCGCCCTGGAGATCACCGTATCATATGCCCCCGCGCAGGCCGTCTCCCCGATCAGGGTTTCGACGCGTTCTCTGATGATGGTGACGTTATCAAGGCGACAAGTCCGGACAATGTGCGCAAGAAAGGAGGTTTTTTTCCGCGATGACTCGACCAGTGTCAGCTTCAAAGCCGGAACGGCGATCCGGAGGGGGACGCCGGGTAGGCCGCCCCCGCTCCCGATGTCGATCAGAAGGCCCTCCGGTCTTTTTATCAACGGCGCCGCTGTCAACGAATCGATAAAATGACGGACGACGATCTCCTGCGATGTCCGCTCGGAGATGAGGTTGATCCGACGGTTCCAGAGGAGAAGCTCCCGGTGATACAGGGCAAAGAGGTCCAGTTCCGCCTTTCCCAGTGGAACGCCGACCGCCGCCGCCCCTTCGGAAAGGGTATGTATCAGCGACTTATCCATGTCTTCTTGTGACAGAGCATATTGCTCCTGTCAATCCCTTCTTCTGGAGCCCGGGAGTCACAGGGTGCCTATAGGGGTTCGATATTCGGATGCTTCTGTGTTGGACGATAAGGCGGACTTATTGTGAGGTAAGGAAAACTTCCTCGCCGAGCGTTTCCTGTATATAGAGGGGATTGTAGCTGGTGATGAAAAATGATGTACATTCAGCGAGAGCAGAATAAAATCTGTTATCCGTGGACGCTTTAATTTTTTCACAAAACTCCCCGATCCACCGCCCGAGAAACTGATCCAGGAAGCCTTGCTGTTTCTTCATCATCTCCAGCGCTAACGTGAAAGCCGATGTCTCCAGAGCTTCTGCCCCCCGATAGACCAAGTAACTCAAAAACTCCAATTCAACGGCGATATGATCCGGAAGATCCGTGCAATCCCTGTTTCTGGAAAGGCCCGCCGCTTCGTAGAACCGTATGACCTCCATGGTTGAGTCGCCCATGACCTTTCCGTTTCCCTCAAGATATAATGAGCCATAAGGCGGCGCTTTGGTTTCGAAGGGACCCAGAAAGAGCCGCGCGTACTCCACAGAAAGCGCTTCTTGGCTGTACACGGAAATCGCTGCTGCCATCGAAGCGGCAAACGTGGCGGCGCCCGGGCTGATCTGCCGTAAATTCACCGTCAGATGGTCCAGCAGATGTTCCTCGTGGAAAAGGTTCATCTGCGGCTGGCAGAAACAGGCCGACAGAAAACGAAAACAATCGGCCTTCATCTTCTCGTGCAAGATAACATGCTGAACGCAGTTCATGCTGGCCTACCTCTATGACCGGGAGCGCAACCCGGAAGTTCCAACCTTTGGGCAGGAGCTTCCCTGCGGGGCATTGGGGTAATGAGATGCGGGACCTTTTCGCGGTTCGGTCCCGCACCTCGCTCGCTTGCCGGCTTTATACTTTTTGCGGTTCCGCCTTGAAGCTTTTGATGTAATACACATTGGGCTTGGTGCCCTTCTCGCTGTCCTTGAGCCATTCACCTTTATTGTTCTTGAGCTTTACCGGTTTGTGCTTCTTGATGAGCAGGCTTACCTCGCTGCCGGGGTCGTCGATATTGCCCGGAATGCGTGCGCCAGCCGGACAGGATTCGACACAATAGGGTTTCTCGCCTTTCCTGATCCGGTGAATACAGAAATTACATTTTTCGACCCAGCCTTCGGTTCGCACATCCTTCAGCTCGCCCCTCCCCATGGATTCTTTTGGGTTCAGGGGCTTCTTGTCATCTCGAAAGGTATAGGCATGCCGATAGGGGGGGATGCCGCCTTTGCCTGCAACCTCGGCGGGCGAAGAGGTGCAGCCCTTGATCAGGATGGATTTATCCCGGTAAAAATCGTTTGTTTCCACGTCGATCTCATTATAGCTGATGACACTGTAGGCGGCCTTTTCCTTGTCCACGTTCCTGGCGCTGTAAGGGCAGTCGTCCTGACATTTCTTGCACTGAATGCAGTATCGATAGTTGAACATCGTAATGCCCTCTTCCGTTTTGTACAGCGCTTTCGGTTTTGGACATTGCTTCATGCATTCGGGTTCGCTGCAATGGTTGCAGATGACGGGGATCGCGGTGTACTTGACCTCCGGAAATTTGCCTTCCGTTTTATAGATAAAATCTGCCCAGTTGAACGATTGGCCCCTTGCCCGAGTCTGGGTGTTGTTCTCTGTCTTGCATGCCAACGCACAGGCCCCGCATCCAACGCATTTCTGTAAATCGATCACCATTGCCATTTGCATGTCTTGCACCTCCTTTCTTTAGACTTTCTCGATCTTGATGCCCGCGAAACCACCGTTCCGGGCCGTAGAGCCGCTCAGCCGGTCGTACTCGTCGGGTATCAGTTCGTTGTTGTTTCCGCCGAGGGGCGTTTTCCCAAAGGCCTTTGCCGCCACCCTGCCGTAGGCCCAGTGACCCTGGCCGAAGCATTTTGCGATTGTGCCCGGGCGCACGCCTTCCCAGAGCTTCACTTTGGCGGTGATGCTGCCTGTCTGGGAGGAGAGTTTAACCATGTTGCCGTTCACGATCCCCAGTTTGTTCGCATCCGCGGGGTTGATCTTCACCACGTCATCCCAGCTTTCGTCTCCCACGTCCACCTTCTTGAACTCCTGATACCAGGGGGTGTTTGCGGTACGGCCTTCGCTGTTGAGCCGGGATTTGTAGTCGATGAAGTCGAAGGGGTATTCGCTGACACTGCCGAGGCGTTTGGGCGGTTCGTAATGGGGGACAAAGGCCAGTTCTCCCTGTGCCGTATAACCGCTGACGCCGAGGATGTCATCCACGGTGGTGTCATACTTCTTGGCATGCTCCATCAACCCTTTCTTGAGTGTCTCGCTGTAGAATTCGAATTTCTTGGTGGCGGTTCCGAATTTTCCCCAGGTCCTCTTGAAGGAATACTTCTCGGTATTCCAGACGCCCTTTTTCCTGAAATCATCCCAGCCGACGAGCTTGTCCCCTTTGAGCGGCTCCTTGGGCATCCAGAGCGGGGCGCTGCTGATCTTTGCGGCGATCTCTGTGAAGTCGCCGACTGAGGTCGGCTTTTTCTTGGTTTCGGGATCCTCGAAAGAGGCGTAGTAGTCGTAGAGGTTTGGGAACCCTTTCGCTTTCAGTTTTTCAGCCAGGAGCCACACGACCTCAGTCTCCTCGGCCTTGGCCTGCCAGAGCGGTTTGATCACCGGCTGCTGGATGGAGGCGTGGGAATGTAGGTTGGCCATGTTGACGGAAACGGAGAGCTTCTCCGCCGCCGCGAAGGTGGCCGGCAGGACGATGTCGGCAAAATGTGTCATCTCCGAGGCGTGTGTGACCATGTGGACGAAGAACGGCATCTTGGCCATTGCCGCATCCCAGCGTTGGGCGCCGGTACAGGAAAAATTAAAGTTGCTCCAGCTGCTGATAAACACCTTGATGGCCTCCGGGTTCTTCAGCAGGGTGTTGGCGACGTTGTTGGTGACCACACCGCTGCCGGGCCTCGCGTTCATCATGGCCGGCATATCCTTGGCGCCGCGGCCGTCGACCTTCATTTCCTTGGAAAACTTTTTCGCGATGTCATCCTCAAAGGCTTCGGTTTTGGGGAAACCGGCCGTGGGGACTCTCTGGGAACGGAGGACGCCCCCCTCCACGTCGACAGAGCCCAGCAGGCCGTTGAGGGCATGGACGCCCATCGCCGAGTAGGTGCCGCGGGGGTGCATGGCGGCGCCGGGTCCCATCCAGACCGCCGTTTTTGGAGCGGCCTTTCCCATGGTGCGAGCTACGCGGACGATCTGATCCTTCGGGATCAGAGACTCTTTCTCGCCCCAGGCTGGGGTTTTATCCTTGAGCTCGATGTTCCACCATTTGACTAGACCGTGGCTCTCCTTTTCGGCAAAGGCGGCTTCATCAACAGCCTGTCCGGCGGTGAAGAGATTCTTGCCTTCCTTGAAGTCGCCGACGAACTCTCGACTCCAGAGCCCTTCGGTCAGGATCACATGCGCGATGGCCGAGACCAGGGCGCCGTCGGTGCCGGGCTTTAGGGGCAGCCACTCCTGAGCCTTGGCGGCTGACGTTGAAAGACGCGGGTCCACGCAGATCACCGAGCCTCGCTCCAGGATATCGCCAAACTTGTTGATGGTGTTGGGAACCTGTCGGTTGGAACTGAGCGGGTCGCATCCCCAGACGACCAGGCACTTGGTATTGGCCAGGTCGAAGTCGCGGTACCCGAAGAAGCCTTCGGTCAGGCCCGGACCCATCTTTTCCGCTTCGGCGCAGATGGCGCTGTGGGAGAAGTAGTTTGGGGTTCCGTAGATCTTGGGGAGTGCGCCGTAGAGAAGGTCGGTGGCTGTGGAAGAATAGCGGCCGCGCATGTACATGAGCTTATGGGGCTCGTTGTTCCTGCGCAGCGCGATCATCTTGTCCGCCACGATGTCCAGAGCCTCGTCCCAGGTGATCGGAACGAACCTGGGGTCTATGCCCCTGCCTTTCTGGGGAGAGGTCCTTTTCATGGGCACCTTCACCCGGTCAGGGTCGTAGAGCTCCTGAAGCATCAGGTGACCGCGCGGACAGCAGTAGCCGCTGTTGGCCTTGCTGAGCTGATTTCCTCGCACCTTGGTTGCCCGTCCGCTCTGTACGAAGAATTCCACCGGACACCAGGCCGTGCAGCCCTGGCAGGTAGACGGCATCCAGTTTCCCATTTCCGCTCCGGGCGTTTTTTGTGCAAAGGCAAGCGAGTTCAGCAGCGGGCCGTTCGCGGTCACGGCGACCCCCGCTATGATCGATGCCTTTATGAATTCCCTTCGATTGATCCTCATTTGATCCTCCTTTCATTCAGTGCGTCATTTTTTCACGGAAGCGAGCTCGGCCTTTATGGCTTCAAACTTCAGCAACCCCGTTTCAATCAGCAGCATGGCATATTTCTTATTGTGCACACCTCCTCCCGCGTCGACGATTCTGAGGTTTTCCCGTGCGTCTTTCAGCAGGGCAAGCACCTTTTTATGGGAGGAGGCAGGCAGATTTTCTCTTACCTCTTCAAGTGCGGCCAGGACCTCCTTTTCCATCTCCCGCGCCGCTATGAGTTCCGCGTCGATATCGCGCTTCCATTTTTTCGGCTGCTTCTCCATCTCCTTGTCTGCGTGGCAGTCCACACATGACTTTACCTCCGCCGTTCTTACCTTTCTGCCTTTTTGGTCATGTCCGTCTTTGGTATGACAGCCCAGGCAGTTGGTCTTCATCACGTCGTGCGCAATGGGGTACTTGCCGACGCCTCTGCCGCCATCGCCGGCGATGAGGAGCTTCTGATCCTTGTGAGGCTCCGGATGACAGGTTGCGCAATTGCGGATTGCCGCGTCGAGATATGGCGAGCTTTTATGCTCTATGGTCTGATGACAGTTGAAACATCGGGCCGTCTGCTTTGTCACGTGCTCCTCGTGCATTTTCTTCTTGTCTGCCGCCGTTTGCATCAGTTCGGGGGTAGGGCTGTGATGGCACTCGATGCAGGCATCGTGTTTTATCTCCACATTCCCCCTGACAAGCTCTAAATGACAGGCGCCGCATGCGATCTTTGCCTTTTCCAGGCCCTGATGCGTTATGGGTTTTGACTTGTTTTCACCTGGCTCTTCACCCTCTTTTTTTGCTTTCAGGGGATTTGTGGAGATGATGTGACAGACGGAGCATTTGGCCCGGTCTTCATCGGCTTTTGCCGATCTGAAATGGCAGAGGAAGCATAATTCCTTGGGGACCTCAAAATGCTTCCCGGCGGAGTGATGGATATGGCATGAGGAACAACGGAGCTTTTGTCCTTCGATGGTCTTCTCGTCGTGTGTCTTATGTGTAAAAGGAACAAGAGCGCCCTTGAAGTCCGTTTGATATTTCGTTTTGTATTCGATCTTCTTTTCAAAGAAACTTTCTTTCGGGTGGCACTTCGTGGTCATACAGCTGGAATCATTGACTACCGCCCTTTTCCTGACCTCTTTTTCTTGCGTCGCAATATATGAGAAAAGCTGTCCCAATCCCCGAAATTTAACTTTTGGGTTCATGTTGTCGCCGGGAGCATAGTGACACTCGATACAATCCACATCCTTTTCGATTTTACTGTGGCTGCCCTTTTTATGCTTGTCTTTTTTCCATGTATCAACGGCGGTCTTCATGATATGGCACTTCGTGCAAAACGCCGAGCTGCTCGTGTATTGTTCCGCTGCAAAGATGATGGTGACCACGCATATGATCAATACTCCGAACACAGCGGCAATAATCGTAAGCCTTTTCTTCATGACATAGAGCCAATCCTTAATTTTTTAAATCATTCCAGAGTGCTGCACCATTTGCCTTCAGCCGTTTGCTGCAGTGTGCCTTGGGGTTAAACCCTGGGAGGTTTATCTCTTTAGAGATTACATAGCAAATAGCTTGCCATGGATAAGTGATTGTAAATAAAGGATAATGATATGGGAGGTGTTACGAAAAAGAAACGGCAAGAGGATATTGACAGATAACTTATTGATTATAGAGAAAAATGCCGTGAGAGTTGAAAACGGCCCCTGTTACGGAAAAGAAACACAGTGGTGTAGCGAGGCAGAGCATTCAAGATTGAATACCGTAGGCGTTCAATCTTTCCCAAAGAGTCTTTCGACTTATCCCCAGTATCTCGGCAGCCTTTGTCTTATTGCCCTGCGTCGTCTTGAGCACCTTCATGATATGAATTCTCTCCGCGTCGGAAGCCACGTCGGAGAGCCGCAGACCCTTGTCGCTTTTCATTCCGGTCACAATAAAGTAAGGTATGTCATCCCTGCCGATGATTCCCGACGAGGAAAGGGTGATGCACCGTTCGATGATGTTTTTCAATTCCCTGATATTGCCCGGATAGTCATAGGCAAGAAGCAGATCTACCGCTTCCCGGGTAAAGCGGACTTTTTTCTCAAGAGCGCTTCCGTATTTGTCGGTAAAATACTCTATAAGCGGCAGGATGTCTTCACGCCGTTCCCTTAGCGGCGGTATGGTGATGGGTATGACGTTCAGCCGGTAAAAGAGATCTTCCCTGAATCGTCCGGCCTTCACCTCTTCCTCAAGCACTCTGTTGGTCGCGGCAATGATGCGGACGTCAACGGACAGCGTCGTCGTTCCGCCGACCCTGTCGAATTGCCTCTCCTGGATAACCCTGAGAATCCTTGCCTGCGAGGGAAGCGGCAGATCGGTAATCTCGTCAAGGAAAACGGTGCCGCCGTCGGCGGCCTCGAAGCGGCCGGGCTTCCGTCGGACGGCGCCGGTAAAGGCCCCTCTTTCATGGCCGAAGAGCTCGCTCTCCACCAGGCCCTCGGGGAGCGCAGCGCAGTTGACCTTGATGAGCGGCTTATCTCTGCGTTTGCTTTGGTAGTGGATGGTTGTGGCGACCAGTTCCTTTCCCGTGCCGCTTTCCCCCAGAATAAGGACGGTGGCATCCGATGCCGAGACCTTCTCGATAAGCGCGAAGATTTTTCTAATTTCCGCGCTCTCACCGGTGATGTTTCGACCGCCGTAACAGTTATGGAGATCCTTTTTGAGCCTGATGTTTTCCTCTTTCAGACCTCTGATCATGACCGCTCTTTCAATAAGCATGATAAGTTCATCCAGCGCAAAGGGCTTGGTCAGGTAATCGAAGGCCCCTAATTTCATCGCCTCGACAGCGTCCTTTATGGTGCCGTAGGCGGTCATCATGATCACCGGGGTGTCATACTTTTTGGTTATTTCTTTCACAATATCGAAACCGTCGAGATCGGGAAGCCTGAAATCCGTCACGGCGACATCAAAGGGGGTGTTCTCGAAGGCGCACAGGGCCTCCGTTCCCGTTTCAAAGGAGCCGACATCATACCCGGCCTCTTTCAACGCGTCTTCCAGGCTGATGCGCATGATCCTGTCGTCTTCGATCAGCAGAATTTTTTGTTTCATGCCGTCTCTTTTGCCGGCAGCCGGATAATGAATCGGCTCCCCCTTCCCGTTTCGCTCTCTACGGAAATTTCCCCTTGATAATTTCGGATGATTTCATAGGTCAACCATAGCCCAAGCCCGGTTCCTTCTCCGGTCGGCTTTGTGGTGAAGAAAGGATCGAATATTTTGCCGATATTTTCCTTCTCAATCCCGCAGCCGTTGTCGATGATCTCAATCGAAACCACGGAATTTTCCCGGTAACCTTGTATTTCGAGAGTCCCGCCGTTGTTCATCGCATGAATCGCATTGATAAAGAGATTCAAGAGCAATTGCTGAAAATCATGGACGTCAAAGAGAATCCGCAGCTCAGGGGGCACCTCGTTCTTGAATAATATCTTACCCTTTTTTATCTTATATTCCAGAAAGGAGTAGACATGTTCCACGGCATTCTTGATATCCATGTCGACGGGCACGCGTTCGGATTTCCTGGACATCCACAACAGCTTGCTTACGGTGGTTTCTATCCTGTCAAATCCTTCGTTGACAAGCGCAAGATACTTTTCCCTGAGCGGGGGATTGCCGCCATGCTGTTGGAGCATCTGAAGACAGTTAAAGATGCCGCCGAGGGGGTTGTTGATCTGATGGGCAACACCCGCGGCAAGGATCCCGATAGAGGCGAGCTTTTCCGACTGGACCAGTTTCTCATGGGTCTTCTTCAGTTCTTCATTCGCATGTCTGATCCTCTCGATCATGCTGTTGAACCTCTCTCCCAGGACGGCGAGCTCGTCGCGCCCTTTCACCTCGACCCGGATATCCAGATCATCCCCCCGCGCCCTTTCCATCGTATTTGCGAGCTGTGTTATGGGGCCGATAAACCGTCTGGTCAAAAGGAGAATGATTGCAAAGCCCAAGACGAGAAGAGCGATCGTGAGGAGGACAATATTCTTCACGGTGGCAAGTATTTCACGTTCCACCTTGGCGAGCGAGATGGCGAATTTCAGGCTTCCCCATCTTTTTTTTCCAATAGAAAGAGGGACGCCAAAATCCAGGGCCTGGTGTCCGTCCGCCTGCATGTACTGGATAGTGGTCCGGTCCGCCTTGAGTGAATTTGTCGTCAGCGGATCGTCATAAACCTTCCCGTATTCGGTGATGTGGTTATGCGATATGACCTTTCCCTCTTCGTCGAGAATGGCAATGTACAGAAGATCGACATCCTTTCTGTTGAATGTCTCCAGAATATAGTTGTCAAGAAGTCCTCCCTCTTCCACAAGACCGAGTCGTTCATAGATGAGGTCGTTGATGATCGGGATGGCAAGCGTTTCTCCAAGCAGACGCCCCTCCTTTTCCACCTCGGCATAGAGAATGCTTTTCTCTCTCGCGACGGCGAGATAACCGATAATGCTCATGAACACAACAATGGCCAAGGTTGCCAGGAGGATGAATTTATACCGCAGGCCGAGCCCGGAAAAAAAGTCTGCCGATTTGATCATCATTTTTTCTTCGGATGGCATCCCATTCCGCAGGTTTGCGGAACGGCGTTGATTTTCAAGCGTATGCCCCCGTAATCCCGATCGGTCGCCTCGACAAAACCGTTTTTGTAGTCATCATCAAGCCGCCTGAGCACCGCCTGAGCGTCCTGATCCTTCGGGTCGAGGCCCAGAAGAGCTTTCTTGATATCCCCGATAACCGCATGCGGCGTATCCGGTCCCGCCACAAGCGGTCCCATGGGGATGGATTCGGATTCGGCGATGACGGCAAGGCCGTGTTTCATATACTTTTTGGCGACAAACTCTCTTACGGCCCCGGCCGCGTATCGTCCCTTCAGCACCGCCTTGACCACGGAATCGTGATAATCAAAGTTTGCATAATCGCTGAGGTCTTTTAAGTGAATACCGGCATCGGCCAGGAGATAGCGAGGCATAAGGTTACCCGATGCGGATTTGGAAGCGGCAAAGGCAACGCTTTTTCCTTTAAGATCGGCGAGAGCTCTGACAGGCGAATCCTTTTTTGTGATAATGACGCTTTTATAGTTAGTCGTGCCGTCAACTCCCCGGGATTTCAATAGGCATACGGCGCCGTATTTGGCATGGGCCTCGAGATATGTCAATGGGTCAAGGAGCGCCACAGCGGTCTCACCGCTGCTCAATGAATTGATCGTCTCTTCATATTTTTTCTTTAAGACAAGTTCGTATTTATAGGGTGTCTTTGTGGCAAGGTAATCGAGCAGCGGCTGGTACTTTTCGTACATGATCCGCGGATTGTCCCTGGGGATGACGCCGAAATACACAATCCTATGATCCCTTGTCGTCCCCACATCGGAGGCTGTGTGGGCTGCGTCCCGCTCCATCTTCCGTATGGAATCGTAGTTCGAGTCCGGGACCTCGATAAAACGGTCTATCATCATGGCGTCAAGTATGGCTTTTCCTTTGGAGGTTTGATGCATGGCAAGGAAAACGCCCTTAATTTTTTTTCTGAGCGCCGGGTCGATATCCGGCGTCACAACGACGGGAGGTATCCCAAAGGGGGGGGAGCGCTTGATGATCCTTGTCTGCTTGGCATAGGGAGAACCGATCTTCAGCATATGATCGTACACAATGCTGTCCATGGCAGCGCCGTCCACGATTTTTTTTGAGACCATCTCGACCGATTTATTATGGCTGTAACTGTACAGGAGCCGCTTAAAGAATCTTTCCGGGGTTAATCCCATGCCCTTGAGCAGATAGGTCGGATAAAGCTTGCCTGTATTGGATCCTGGGTCTGTAAAGGCAAAAACCTTTCCTTTGAGTTCGGGGAAAGTGTACATGGGGCTGTCATTGTGGACGATGATATAAGAGCGATAAACAGGATTCCCGTCCACGGTCGGCGCCACAAGAAGTTCGATGCCAAACCGGTTGCGGTTCTTCACGTATGGCCCGGAGCAGATGAAGGCTACCTTGACCTTGCCTTTTTCGAGCAGTGCGTCCATCTCCTCATAGGTGCGGCGATGAACCATTTGCGCTGACTGACCGATCTGCTTCCCGACATAGTCAATAATATCCTGATAATACTTGACAGTGTTCACGGGTGTGATCATGGAAGCGACGCCGATTTTAACGACATCAGCCGGTAAGGCAAAGGCAGTGTGGGAAATAAAAGGGGACGGGAAGAAGACGAGGAACAGGAGCGGCCATTTGATCTCGTGCTTCAATATATCGGGAATGAATCTCGTAAGGTGCATCGTCCCGCTCTTTCTTATTGCATTTTGGGGCCGCCATTGATTTCTATGTGTCAGCATGTTGAAGATTTTTCAAGAGGAGATTTGATTTCCTCCATTATTATTCGGATCATAACATAAAACCATCGACTTTATTAAGCTATTTTTTTATTGCCTGCCGTTGTGCGTTTTTGGTATAAGTAAGGAAAAAAGGAATATTTTCTATGACAGTCAAGGCGGTTTCGTTCGTATCGAAGTCGGGCACCGGCAAAACGACCCTTCTGGAAAAGGTGATCGCCCGCTTGAAGGAGAAAGGCTACAGGGTCGGCGCCGTCAAGCACGACGCCCACCGTTTCGACATCGACCATCCGGGAAAGGACAGCCACCGTTTGGCCGCTGCCGGGGCCGACACCACGCTGATCTTCTCGCCGGAAAAACTCGCGCTTGTGAAGAGATTTGCCGAGTCCCCTCCTGCGATCGGGGAAATTCTGGCGACCTACTTCGCCGACGTGGATATCGTCCTGACCGAGGGATTAAAGAAAGGTTCTCTCCCCAAAATAGAGTTACACCGAAAAGAGCGGAGCGCCACGCTCATCTGCCGGGGCGAGCAGCACGATTCGACGCTCCTTGCGGTGGCGAGCGATGAACCGCTCGAGCTCGACGTGCCGGTGCTCGCTCTCAACGATGCCGGGGCGGTCGCCGATTTCATCGAGGAGAGGTTTCTGAAATGAGCGACCCGGGATCGAAACTACAGGTACGCTCTAAAATCTGGCTGGAGATCGACGGCGAGCCGGTGTTCGGCCAGGGTCGGGAGGAGTTGCTGCGCCTGATTCAGAAGGGGAGCTCGATCAACGCCGCGGCCAAGGCGATGGGCATTCCCTACCGCAAGGCCTGGACCTACATCGATGCCATGGAAAAGCGGTTCGGCTTTTGCTTGGTGAGCAGGCAAAAGGGAGGGGCCGGCGGGGGCACTTCGTCCCTTACCCCTCGGGCGGCCGCTCTGCTGGAGAAGTTCGAACTCCTGCAAAGCGGGTTCAACGACATGGTGAACAGCAAGTTTATCGAACTGGATTTCTAAACCGCAAACCGGGAGCCTGTCCAGCGATCCGCGCCCCATGGGCGCGGGTTGAGAGGAGACGGTGAATGATCAGCATCGAGGAAGCGCAAAGAACCATCCTTGAATACATAACGCCTTTGGAAACAGAAAAAGTTTCCATATTCAATGGGTTGAACAGAATCACCCCGGAGGACCATATCGCCCCCTGGGACATTCCCCCGGCCGACAACTCCGCCATGGACGGGTTCGCCTTCTCCCATGCGGCGCTCGGCAGCGAGCGTCTCCGGGTGACCGGTTTCCTGCCGGCGGGAGAAGTGGGCCTTGCCCCGGTGCCTGCCGGCGAGGCGATCAGGATCATGACCGGCGCGCCGCTCCCGCCAGGCTGCGATACGGTGGTTCCCATCGAGGATGTCCAGGAGGAGGGCGAATGGATATGCCTGACTTCGCCGGTCAGGGCGGGCTCGCACGTGCGCAAGCGGGGCGAAGACATCCGGAGCGGCGATATCGTCATCCCCGCGGGTACCCTGCTGCGGCCCCAGGAAATCGGCATGTTCTCGGCCATGGGAACAACGGCCCTGGCCGTTTACCGCCAGGCGCGGGTGGCCATCCTGGCCACGGGCGATGAGCTCCTGGAGCCGGGCTCGACTCCGGCGCCGGGAAAGATCATCAACAGCAACAGTTACAGTCTGGCCGCCCAGGTGTTGGATGCAGGAGGCAACCCTGTGCTGCTGGGAATCGCCCCGGACGCCCTTGAGGCCACCTGCGACAAGATCAAAGGGGGCTTGAACACGGATATGTTGATCATCACCGGCGGCGTCTCGGTCGGCGACCGCGATTTCGTCAAGGAGGCGATCGAAAAACTCGGCGGCAGGGTTACCTTCTGGAAGGTCAACGTGAAGCCGGGCAAGCCGCTGGCATTCGCGATGTTGCAGGGAACCCCTGTCTTTGCCCTGGCGGGAAACCCGGTCGGCGCCATGGTCGCCTTCGAGCTGTTCGTACGGCCGGCAATCCTCAAGTCGATGGGGCACCGGCGGCTTTTCCGGCCGATGGTCAAGGCGCTGCTCCGGGAACCGGCGGTAAACAAAGGAGAGCGCCCCCATCTGGTCAGAGGGTTGGTGTCGCTGCGGGATGATCGTTATCGCGTGTCGACCACCGGCAATCAGAGTTCCGGGCGACTCTCATCGATGATTCAGGGAAACGGCCTGCTACGATTGGCGCCCGAAACGTCCTATGCCGCGGGAGAAGAAGTAGAGGTCCTGCTTTTAGACAGGGGGTTCGAGATGCGAAAAGGGTACAAATGACGGTTGGTGAGCCCGCGCCAGCCGCTTCTCCCGGCGATGGGTAAACAATCGACGAACAGGAAATCATACATGGAAAAGTTAGGCAGAGTTTGGTTGATTACGGTAATTCTTTGTTTTGCTGTCCCTTTCCTCGCATGTGCCGGTTCAACGAAAGACATTACCGTATCGGCGGCGATAAGCCTGAAGAATGCATTCGAAGAAATCGGCCAGCTCTACGAGTCAAAATATGGAACAAAGTGCCTCTTTAATTTCGGCGCATCGGGAGACCTTTTTAAACAGATTGCCGGCGGCGCGCCGGTGGATGTCTTCGCATCGGCGGCGCAAAAGGACATGGATGACGCTGACAAGCAGGGGCTTATTGTCGCCGGGACTCGAGCCGACTTTGCTTCTAACAGTGTTGTCCTGATCGTTCCGGCCGGGAGAAAAACTTCGCTCAAATCCTTCGAGGGCTTGAGGATAGCGGAAATAAAGAAGATCGCCGTCGGAAACCCAAAGACCGTTCCCGCCGGCCGGTATGCGGAAGAGATCTTCAATTCGTTCCAAATACTGGCTTCCCTCAAGGATAAGCTCATCTACGCGGAAAATGTCCGGCAGGTGCTTGACTATGTTGTGCGGGGCGAAGTGGACGCCGGTGTTGTGTATGCGACGGATGCGGCCGTCAGATCAAAAGATATCAAGATCATCGCTACTGCTCCCGAAGCAAGCCATAAGCCGGTTCTTTACCCGATCGCCGTCATCAAAGGGGCAAAGAGCGAGGCAGACGCAAGGGCTTTCATTGCTCTGGTGCTCTCATCGGAAGGCAAGAAAATTCTGCAGAAGCACGGTTTCAAATAGGACATCCATGGAAGGCTCAATTCTTTTTTCAGTGCGTCTCTCATTGCAGGTGGCGGCTGTGTCGACAGCGCTGATCGTGCTCGCGGGGATACCCGTAGCTTATTTTCTTGCGCGAAAGGACTTCCGGGGCAAGGAACTGATCGATGTGCTCTTCACGCTGCCTTTGGTTCTTCCTCCCACAGTCACAGGCTACTATCTGATCATCCTCTTCGGCAGAAATGGCTTTATCGGCAGGGTGATCTACGAATGGACGGGGTGGAGCATCATGTTCACCTGGTACGCGGCCGTCCTTGCTTCATTCATAGTGGCATTGCCCCTGATGATAAAGACAACAAGGGCTGCCATCGAGTCTGTTGACAGGAATCTTATTAATGCCTCCTACACCCTCGGACACTCCGAATTCAATACTGCATTGAAAGTCATCCTCCCTCTGGCCAAGCGCGGTATCGTTGCAGGCACGGTGCTGTCATTTGCCCGTGCAATGGGCGAATTCGGGGCCACGCTCATGCTTGCAGGGAATCTGCCGGGCCGGACCGACACGATGCCCATAGCAATCTATAGCCTCGCCGGCAGCGGCGAATGGTCACAGGCCCATTTGATGGTTATGTTGATGACCGCAATGTCCGGCGTCTTTTTATACATCGCAAACCGGTACACAAAGAGGATCATCTGATGGGGCTGGATGTAAAGCTCCAAAAAAAGGTCAATGGCTTTGTACTTGATATAGAATGGCAGATCGGCAACGAACTGGCTGTCCTCTTTGGTTTTTCCGGTGCGGGCAAGTCCATGACCCTTCAGTTGATCGCCGGTCTCATGAAGGCCGATCAAGGGCAAATAAGTCTCGATGACGTCATATACTTTGACAGCTCAGCCGGGACCAATTTCCCTCCGCAAGAGCGGCCTTTCGGCTATGTATTTCAGGATCTAGCGCTTTTTCCCCACATGACGGTTTTGCAGAACATTCTTTATGGTGCGGTGAATCTTCCAAAAAATGAAAAGCTGGAGAGAGCACATGGAATGATCCGCGCATTTAAACTTACAGGGTTTAAGGAGAGATACCCGCATGAGATATCCGGCGGACAAAAACAGCGGGTTGCATTTGCACGGGCCTTAATCCGCCGGCCGAAGATGCTGCTGCTGGACGAGCCGTTCTCCGCGCTGGACCGTCCTCTTCGCCTTGAAATGCGGCAGTTTCTGCGAGAGGTCAGGGACAACTTCAGCATCCCTACCATCCTGGTTACTCATGATGTTGAAGAGGCATTCGCGATCTCGGATAAAATCATTGTTTACGAACATGGCAAAATCACCCAGATCGGTTCACCCGAACGAGTCAAAAGCAGCCCTGCAAATATATATGTTGCCCGACTTGTTGCATGCGATGACCGCGAAGACGAGCGGGGGGAGAGTCAGAATGAGGGAGAGCCATGACCGGAAAACAGTTATTTGACGACTGGCCGGAGCGTTACGACCGCTGGTTCGATACGCCGGTAGGGAAGACGGTCTTAAAATATGAATTGATGCTGGTTCTCGATCTGCTCCGGCCGACGCGGGGGGAGTTGATCCTCGACGCGGGGAGCGGGACGGGCATCTTTACGCGGGAGTTTTGCTTGCGGGGGGCGAATGTCGTTGGGCTCGACATCTCCTGGTCGATGCTCCGCTGGGCACAACAAAAAAGCGGGGAATTTCCCTTCAGGATGGTGACGGCGGATATGACGTTGCTCCCCTTTGCCGACGGTGTGTTCGATAAGACGGTCTCGGTAACGGCTCTGGAGTTCATCGAGGATGAGAAAAGGGCCGTGGCCGAACTGTTCCGCGTGACGAAACCGGGAGGGGTTGTCGTCGTGGCGACGCTCAACAGCCTGAGTCCCTGGGCTGTCCGTCGATCGGAGAACGCCGTGCGGGACAAGGACTCCGTCTTCAAAAGGGTGTTCTTCCGTTCGCCCGTGCAGCTCCTCGCCGCGGCGCCGCTGCCCGGCATCGTCCGGACGGCGGTCCATTTCGGGAAAGAGGATGATCCCTCCGAACTGGACCGGATCGAGCGTGAAGGCCAGGGAGGGGAGAAGGGGGCTTTCATCGCAGTTTGCTGGGAGAAGACGTAACGGCTTCGGAAAAAGGCAAAATAATGAATGTGAATCTCGATAATGTGACCATCGTCCTGAAGGGGCCGAAATTTGCCGGAAATGTCGGTTCGGCGGCGCGCTGTGCGAAGAACATGGGGATCGGTAAATTGATCGTCGTAGGGAACCGCGACCTCGACGACGAAGCTGTCCGGCAGATGGCCACCCACGTGTCGAAGGATGTCGTGGAGGCAATCCGTCATTTCGATACCCTCGACGAGGCGCTGGCGGGCTTCTCCTGGATCGTCGGGACAACGGCAAGGCATGGATCCGGACGGGGTCCTGTTGTCTTCCCTCGCCAGATGGCCGAATCGCTCGTCGCGATCTCGCAGGAAAACGCGATCGCCCTCCTGTTCGGACCGGAGGATAGGGGGCTCACCAACGACGACCTCCGCTTCTGCCAAACCGTGGTGACGATCCCTACCGCGGGCTTCAAATCCCTGAACCTTTCGCATGCGGTGATGATCGTCGCTTATGAGCTGCTCATGGCCCGGATGAGCGAGGAGGCGAAACCCGCGCCCAAGCTGGCCGGCTCGCGGGAACTCGAGGGGATGTATGTCCAGCTCAAGGCGGTCCTCCAGGCGATCGGATTTCTCAACCCGGAGAACCCCGACTACTGGATGATGCACATCCGCCGCCTCCTTGCCCGGACGACCCTCCAGGCCCGGGAGGTGAAGATCATCCGGGGGATCTGCCGGCAGATCGAGTGGTACGGAGACCACAAGGAGCGCAAAAATCCTTGACTTTCCGCTGTCCGGCGACGTATGGAAACAAAAAAATTGGAGAATAGGCAATGAAGACATTTTCCTTTACCGGTGCGAAAAAGATCGTTTTCGGACGGGGGAGCTTTGCCTCCCTGCCGGAGCACATCGCGGAAGCGAAGGTTCTGCGGCCGCTGATCGTCATCGATCGGAACCTCGCGGAGACCGGCTTTGGAGAGAAGATGAACCGCATCCTGGCCGAGGCGGGAATCGGTGCGGTCATCTATGATAAAACATCGCCTGAGCCCCCGCTCGAGCTCGCCGACGAAGGGACGAAACTGGCCCTGAAGAAAAAGTGCGACGGGGTGGTCGGGATAGGCGGCGGGAGTGCCATGGATCTTGCCAAGGCGATCGCGGTCCTTGCATCGAATAAGGGAAAGGCCGAGGATTACCTCGGGCTGAACCGGGTTCCGGGTCCGGGGCTTCCCAAGATCATGGTGCCGACGACCGCCGGGACAGGGAGCGAGGTGACCTTCACCTCCGTGTTCATCAGAAAGAAGCTAAAGAAAAAGGAGGGGATGAACAGCCCCTATCTTTATCCGGAGCTGGCCCTGCTCGATCCCGAACTGACGCTTTCGCTTCCTTCCCATCCCACGGCCACGACGGGGATCGATGCCCTCTGCCATGCGATCGAATCATACACATCGGTCAACGCCTCGCCGATGAGCGAGATGATCTCCCTTGAGGCGATCCGCCTCATCTCCGACAATCTGCGAACCGCGGTCCACGACGGCACGAACATCGAGGCGCGCGAGGCGATGCTCCTCGGGAGCCTCTACGCGGGTCTGGGGCTCGCCAACGCGGGCGTGACGGCGGTCCATTCGCTCTCCTATCCGCTCGGCGGGAAGTACGGGGTCTCCCACGGCCTGGCAAACACGATCATGCTCCCCCGGGTGATGGGATTCAACCTCCCCGGCGCCCTGGAGAAATTCGTCGATATCGCGGAGGTCATGGGGGAGATCGTCGAGGACATGCCGCTTCGAGAGGCGGCCTATCTCGCCGTGGAGGCGGTGGAGTCCCTGATCGAGGACTGCGGCATCATGACGACGCTCGAAGGGCTGGAGATCCCCGAAAGCGATTTTCCCGAGCTGGCCAAGGTGGCGATGACCGTCGCGAGGCCCCTTGCCAACAATCCGTGCAAGATGACGCTCGAGGAGATGGTGGAGCTTTATCAGGAGGCGTATTCGTAAACAAACCACATTGGGGAGGTTAAGCATATGGCCGGCGCCGAACTGATCGGTAAGGAAGAGTGCAAAGAGGTGATGGACGTCCTTCGGACGGGCATTTTCGCCCGCTACTCCTTCGACAAGGAGCGGCAGGGTATTTGGAAAGTTCGGGATTTTGAGAAGGCCTTCGCGAAGTATTGCGGGTCAACCTATGCCCTCGGGGTGACCTCCGGTTCGGCGGCCCTCAAGGTTGCCCTGACCGCCCTCGATGTGGGACCTGGAGACGAGGTGATCTGCCCCGCCTTTACGTTTATGGCCACCTACGAGGCTGTCCTCGAGGTCGGGGGCATTCCCGTCATGGCGGACATCGACGATACCCTGAACCTCGACCCGGACGACATCCTGAACAAGGTCACACCGCGGACCAAAGCGGTCATCCCCGTTCATATGTGCGGGGCGCCGGCGCGGATCGACAAGATCATGAAGGTGGCAAAAAAACACAAGCTCCTCGTTCTCGAGGACAACGCCCAGGGATGCGGGGCAAGTTACAAAGGCAGGATGCTGGGCACTTACGGCCATATGGGGATATTCAGCTTCGACCATTACAAGACCATCACCACCGGCGAGGGGGGGATGATCATCACCGATGATCTGGACCTCTATCACAAGGCCGAATGGTACCACGACCATGGCCACGACCACCTCTCCACCGTCCACCGGGCCCTTGACGGCCGGACGATCCTCGGCTTCAACTACCGGATGAACGAGCTCCAGGGGGCCCTCGGTCTCGCCCAGCTCCGGAAATTAAACAAGGTCATTGCCGGCCAGCGCAAGAACAAGGCAGCCCTGAAAGAAGCCCTTGCCCCGATCCCCGGTCTGAAATTCCGGTTGATACCGGACCCGGAGGGAGATTCGGCGACCTTTCTGGCCTTCAATCTCCCTGCCGAAGAGCAGACGAAGATCTTCCAGAAGGCACTCAAGGCCGAAGGGATCGATACGACCTGCTTCAAGGACAATTTCTGGCACTATGTCCCCAACTGGGAGCATTTTCTGGCGAAATCCACGGCTCAGACGAAAAATCCCTTCACGGACCCCCGGAACCGAAAAGTCGCATACAGCCGTAAAGCCATTCCTCATGCAGAGGATATCCTCGGCCGGACCCTGATCATGGGTGTCAATGTGAAGATGCCGGCCGCGAAGCTCAAGGCGATCCGGAAAGGGATCGCAAACGCTGCGAAGGTTTTGTGATCAAAATCGCGCTTCCGGAATCGGATCGTCTCATCATCCGATGTTGACAAAAACTCGTTTTAAGGCACAGTGGTTCAAGACGGTAATCTTCATATCGATCGGATTGGGAATATGATAGTTGTCACCGGCGGCGCCGGGTTCATCGGAAGCGCCTTTGTGGCTAAGTTGAATGCGGAGGGGCAGGACGATATCATCGTCGTCGACGAGCTGGGGGACTCGGAGAAATGGAAGAACCTCGTCAGGCGGAGGTATGCCGACTATCTCCATAAAGACGCCTTTCTCGAGATGATCGTCGGCGACCGGGTGCCCTTTCCGGTCGAGGCCGTCGTTCACATGGGCGCCTGCTCGTCAACGACCGAGCAGGATGCCGACTATCTAATGGAAAACAATTTTCACTACTCCTGCCGGTTGGCCGACTGGGCGCTGGCCAAAGGGGTTCGGTTCATCTATGCAAGCTC
>Ga0233425_10002566_pt1 | contig 35237 bp, 24 predicted proteins | sample Watercolumn_Towu_2_FD_181712 | JGI IMG/M metagenome (GOLD analysis project Ga0233425, IMG submission 181712) | Freshwater microbial communities from Lake Towuti, South Sulawesi, Indonesia - Watercolumn_Towuti2014_140_MG | ecosystem: Environmental > Aquatic > Freshwater > Lake | place...
CTCGACACGGCTTTCGAGATGGCGGGTGGGAACCCGTACTTCGTCGAGCAAGTCGTGAGGATCCTCCTCGAAAACGGAACGATCGAGGTCGCAGACGACGACCGGTGGGTCCTGCATCTCGAGAACCTCGATTCTGCCCAGCTCCCACTGACCGTCGCCGACGCCGTTCAGGCACGGATCGCCGCACTGAACACCATCGAACGTCTCGTCCTCGAGCAGGCTTCCGTCATCGGGTCCGTCTTCTGGCTCGGCTCGCTCGTCGTGATGGGGAGGTCATCGAAGGAACCTCCCGACCTCTGGGGTGGTTCCGGCGATCTCGCACCTCATCTTCAAGACACTCTCGATTCGCTGGTCGAGCGGGACTACCTGATGCAGATGCCCGATTCGACCTTCCCCGGGGATGTGGAGTACGTATTCAAGCATAATCTCGAACGCGAGATGATCCGGCGCATGGTGAGCCCTTCGCTGGCTCGGTCATGGCACCTCCTCCTGGCTCAGTGGCTCGAGTTCCGGGTGCCCGACCACAGCGAGGAATTCCTCGACATGCTCGCGATGAACTACGAAAAAGGGGGAGACGACCTGACCGCCGGCAGGTACTACCTCGTCGCGTCGAGCGCTGCGAGGGAGCGCTACGCCAATCGGAAGGCCGCCGAGTATGCGCGGCGCGGCCTCGACCTCATCGGTAACCTCGACCTCCTCCGCCGTGTCGATGCCTTGCACGACCTCGGCGACGTGCTCCAGCGGATGGGCGAGCTCGATCAGGCCTTCGCCGTCTTCCAGGAAATGCAGCAGATCGCCTGGAAGCTGGACATGAAATCGAAGGGCGGCGCAGCGCACAACAGGATCGGCCGCGTGCACAGGGAGACTGGCAGGCTCGACGAGGCGCTGAGACACCTGGGCACGGGGCTCGCCCTCTTCGACGCCACCGGCGACCAGCGCGGCGTCGCGTCGTCGCTCGACGACATCGGGAAGGTCCACTGGATGCGTGGGGAGTACGACCTCGCCCTCCGGCAGATGCGCGACGCCCTCAAGATCCGACGACAGCTCGGAGACATGAGATCGATCGCGCTCTCTCTCAACAACATGGGGCTCGTCCATCACGATTCCGGGAGGTTCCAGGACGCGCTCGAGGCGTTCAACGAAGCGCTCACCCTGAGGAGGGAGGTGAAGGACCTCCCCGGGCAGGTCGGTTCACTCAACAACATCGGGACGGTGTGTCGTGACAACGGGGACTTCGAGAAGGCCATCGAGCTCTGGCAGGAGGCCCTGAGGATCGCACGCCGGATCGATGACAGGGTCTGGCAGGCGTACCTCCTCATCAACATGGGCGAGGCGCAGAACCAGATCGGGTGGTACGACGACGCGGTCAAGACCCTCACCGTGGCCGAGGAGATATCGGTGCAGCTCGGGGACCACCTCGTGATCGGGGAGTCCTTCCGCGTCCTCGGCGAGACCTTCACACTGAGGGGTGACGTCGCCAAGGGCCGCGAGTACGCCATGAAGGCGCTCGAGCAGTTCGAGTCGCTACGGTCGAAGGTCCACATCGGCACGGTGCTGCGGACCATCGGAGAGATCACGGCCGCGGGCGGGTGGGGAGAAGAGGAGATCCAGAAGGCGATCGAGTATTTCGAGCGGTCGATCAAGATATTCGAGGAGATCGGGAACGAGCTCGAGCTCGCCAGGTCCTGTCGCGCCTACGCGAACCTCCTGAGCCAATCGGGTCAGGTGGACAAGGGAGAGCAGTGCAAGAAGAAGTCCGACGAGATATTCGCGAAGCTCGCGAGCTCGTCGGTCGCGATCCAGCACCGGGCCATCCTCGGTCCGAAGAGCTCGAAGCTCCAGTAAATCGACTGCGGCATCCCGCTCCAGTGCAGAGATCATGGCAATGGACCACGAACACGACAACGGCAACGGCGCGGCGAGCCGGGGGATCTCGATCGACACGCAGTTCTGGGTGAAGATCGCCATCTCCATCGGCATCGCCGTCTTCTTCGGATACCTGGTTCACGAACAGGGTGTCAGGCTCGTTCCCCGCGCCAGTGACATGAGCATCGTGCTCGGCAACTGGCCAGGCATCTCGGCTTTCGTCGTATCGCTGATCATCGTCCACGTGCTGCGCGCATACAGGTGGATCTACCTGTTGAGGCCGTTCTCCCGGAGCGAGATCGATCTGGCGCACATGATCGCGGTGGCGTTCGTAGGGTTCTTCGCGATCATGGCTCTCCCGCTCCGGACCGGCGAGATCGCGCGCCCGTACTTGATCAGCGTCCGGGGCCACGTGACCGTCAGCAGCGCCTTCGGCACGATCGCGGTCGAGCGCGCGCTCGACGGCCTCGTGTTGTCGGCGGTCCTGACGCTCTGCTTCCTGGTCCTCCCGCTCGATCGCGCAGACCAGTCGTGGGCCCGACCCACTGGAGTGGCAACGTTCGGGATCTTCGTCCTGGCGACGCTGTTCCTCGTGCTCCTCATCGTCATGGGCGAGACGCTGATCACGAGGCTGGAGCGCCTGCTCGCGACCGTCTGGCCGAGGGTCGCCCACAAGCTGGCGGACATCCTGCGCGACTTCCTGAACGGCCTGTCGTCCCTCCGCGAGATGAAGCACCTGGTGCCGTTCATGGCGATGACGCTGGTGTACTGGGGCGTCAACGGCATCGGGATGTGGGTCCTCGCCCGGAGCTGCGGGCTCGGCATCTCCGTCATCGGCGGGTTCACGGTCATGACGATGCTGGGCGTCGGGATCCTCCTGCCGACCGGTCCGGGGCACTTCGGGAACTTCCAGGTGTCCGTGTGGCTGGCGCTCTCGCTCCTGGGCGTGTCCGAGGAGATCATCAACTCGAACGGGTCGGTATACATCTTCATGTTGTACCTGTTGATTCTCCTCACGACCGTGGGCGCGGGGGTCGTGTCCCTGCTGACGAGGCACGTGTCCCTGAGGAGGGAGACGACACCGCGGGAGGGCACGTGAGCTGCCCTGCCACGCGGCCCACATCGTTCTTTGACTTGACGCCGACGGGCGGTATTGAGTAACTACGGAAAATCGAACGTAAAGGACGCGTCGGGTCTCTCGTGGCCAAACTCACACCAAAAGACGTGATCAGCCAGCTCGAATCCGAGAGCATCGAGGAGAGACGGCACGCGTTGACCGAGATCACGACGTGGGGGCCGCTCACCGCGCTCCCCCACCTCCTGAAGGTCAGACGGAGCGAGCGATCCTCGGAGCTGCAGGACGAGGCGAACAACGCGCTGCTCAAGATCGGCGCGATCATCGACCTGACGCCCATCGGCGCGGACCACTGGTTCGATCAGGTCCGGCAGTCGTCCGAGGCGTTCGAGACGCTCTGCGACATCATGGGCGAGCGTTTCGTGGGCTACGCCCTGATCGCTGGCGTCCAGATCACCGGGTTGACCATCGATCAGCTCACGCCGTCGAACACCGTGGTCGAATACAAGATCGGGGACGACGGTCCCACCAGGGCGACCCCGCTCCCCCAGTTCCGGTTCCAGCTCGTGAGCCTGATCCTGAGCGAGGTCCCCGACCCCGGGCCGATCGTCCTGCCTCTCGATCTCGCCCAGGCCCAGCGTCTCGTCGGGGTGCGCTACATCCTGCTCGCGCCGCTGCACAACCTCTCGCTCAAGGCGGTGGTGCTCGAGGCTGCGGGCCGCAACCCGCGAGCCTTCGTGGTCGTGGCCCCGCTGGGCTCCGACGCACCTGGCGAGGAGGTCGACGTCCTCGCGCTCCGCGAGAGGATCAACTCCGAGATCCAGGCGGAGCTCCAGGCGGTCCGAGACCAACCGTTCAGGCTCGACCTCGAGCGCGTGAAGGACGTCGAGGAAGCTGCCGACAAGAGCGAGTGGGAGAAGGTCATCAGCATGATCGGAGGCTGGCCGGGGCCGCTCAGCCTCTTCCTGCGGACCCGCGAGGGCCAGAGCCTCGACACGGCGAACCGCGCCAGGATCGGCAGGGCGTTGAGGCTGCTCGCCAGCGCCTACCGCGCCCACGGGCGCAGCGCCTGGGCAGAAGAGCTCTACCGGCTCGGCCTCCAGTTCATCGCCGAGGGGAGCGAAGGCGCGAACCTCTTCAGCGACCTCGGGCACGCCATGATGGAGGAGCATCGGTTCGGAGAGGCGATCGGCCCGCTGCGCCGGGCGCTCAAGCTCGGGTCGCCGGTGGACCAGATCGGGCCGGAGCTCGGCCTCGCCTATCTCCGCCAGCGTCGCTGCGTGGCAGCCGTGGCGATCCTCGAGGCGGCGCGGGCCGCGGGGTGCGACGCCGCGAAGGTCTTGCCGGGGATCCGACTCTCGTTGGCGATCCTGGGCGAGGCAGCGGAGCCGTGGCGAGCCTTGCACGAAGGCTGGGCGACCGACGCGGAGCTCGATGCGGTCCCGGCGCTCTCCGAGCCGACGCCCGAGACCATGCTCGATTCCCCCAAGACCGTGTCCGAGGTCCGGACCGTCGAGGACCTCGAAGCCCCGGGGATCTCGGAGGAAGAAGACTGAGCGTGGGCCGACGGGGACAGACCCGTTGTCGATCGCAGGAACCAACCGGGTACGGGTCATGGGGCGAGGTGGAGGAGCGCTTCCGTTCTCGTTGAGCTTCGCCCACGGCACGGGCCGGCTCACGCTGGTGGACCACGCCCGGTTCGACGTCTTCATCCGGCGTCTCGAGCTCGAGATCACGGGCCTGACGTTTCCTTTCGACCTCACGGGCGGGCCGCTCCGACTCCGCGACCGGTGGTTGACCGCGACCGAGCTCGAGGTCGGGATCGATCTCAGGGTCGCACGCCACGGGGTGGCGACTCTCCCCGGCGAACGAGAGGGCCTCTCTCACCTCGCGCTCGGCATCGACAGGGGCGCCTTCGAGGTCGTCGGCCGTGTTCCAGGAGGGACGCGGGGCTGCTGGTTCGTGGTGCGCTACGACCACGACGTGGTGGACGAGCGCGACCTGGTCCTGCGCCCGTCGCTGTTCGCGATGCTCGGGCCGCCGGTCGCGTCGTTCCCCCAGGTCGCCGTGGCCCTGGCCAGGCTTGCATCGGACCGTTTCGAGCGCCGCGGCCTCGACCTCATCGCGCGCGACGTGCCGCGGCGGGTCCTGAAACGGACCCTCGTCCAAGAAGGCTATCGTCTCCCGGACTGCCGGCGGCTTCGGCTCGGATCGGTCAGGCTGGGGAGCGCCGCGCTCGTCCTGAGCTTCTCGGCCCGGACCGTCCCGCCCGACGCCGCGGCCGGCGCCGCCATGGCGCTGAACGAGGTGGAGGCGCTCTCGGCCCCGGGTGATGAGTCCGTGGCGGCGGGAGACCTCGCAGCGGCCCGACGGCACTACCTGGCCGCGCTGAGGATGGAGCCGGACCACCCCGCGCTCGTCTCGCGACTGGCCTGGCTCGACGCCGCCGACCCGGCGCGCAGGGAAGCGGCACGGGCGGCGTGCTTGAGGCTCGCTGACACAAGCGACGACCCCGGAGCACAGGCACTGATGGCGAGCCTCGACCTCGCCTCGGGTGACGTCGATCCGGCGATCGAACGGTTCGAGGAGCTCGCCTCCCGCCTCGGCCCGCTCGGCCGGTCCCGCGTGATGCTGCTGCTCGGGAAGCTCAAGGCGCCAGCCGGGGCGAGCCCGGCCGCGGTCCTGCTGGAGTCGGCCATCGGCCTCGATCCGCTGCTCGTCGAGGCGCTCGAAGCGCTGCGGGACTGCTACGCCGCCGGCGGGATGCTCGAGCAGCTCGAATGGGTCGGCGAGAGGCTCGTTGCCGCTCACGATCGGCCGGAAGACCGCGGACGGGTGCTCGTCGAGCTCGGCCGGACCTATCACGAGAGGTTCGGCGACGTCGATCGAGCGGCGCGGCACTACGAGCAGGCATTGCTGCACAGCCCCGAAGCCCACGCCGCCCTGTTCGGGCTCGCCGAGTGCAAGGCCGCACGGGGTGACCACCGCACGGCGCTCAGGTGCCTCGACGCCGTGGTCCGGATCGCCGCGGACCGTGGCGACCGTCAGCTCGAGGCGCTGGCACACGTCAGGGCCGGCGAACGCTGGCAGGAGATGGGGGACCTGACGTCCGCGGCGACGCGGTTCCACCGCGCCGTTGCCAGCGACCCCGCATCGAAGCTCGCACTCGAGCGGGCCGCGGGCGCAGACGTCACGCTCGGTCGCATGGAGAAGGCCGCGGAAGGGTATCGCCAGCTCGCGGCGCTCGCCGAGGGCGAGGACGAGGAGCTCTGGCGCTCCACCCTCCTGGGGCTCGCGCGGCTCTATCTCGACCGGTTGCGTGTCCCGGAAGCAGCCCTGGCGGCGCTCGACCGCGTGCTCGCGGCCAGTCCGGACGACGAGACCGCGCTCGCCCTGCGAGCGCAGGCGTCGGGAGCGGCTCGAGTCACCTGCGATCCCATGCCGCGCGCGCCCCGGCCCGAAGCACCAGCATCGCCGGCGGAGCTCGACGCGCTGATCGTGGCTCACCTCGATACACCCGGCGACGAGGAGCTGGCCGATCGCGTGTCGGAGCGGCTCGACGAGGCCGGCGACTGGCCTCGGCTGGTGGCGGTCCTGGCGGCGCGGGCCGAGGCGGCCACGGACGCGGCGCTCCGGGCCGACCTCCTCGTCCGCGTGGCGGACGTGCTGGCGCGCGAGCTCGGCGACGCCGAGAGCGCGGCCGAGTCCCTGCTCCGGGCCGCGGAGCTCGTCGACCCGTCCCGTGGCGAAGCGCTCGCCCGGCACGCGGCACGCCTTCTCCGCGACGCGGGGCTCGAGGCCGCGGCGCGCGACGCGGACGCCATCGCGGACCGGATCGCACGATCGTGAGGGTTCATGGGGGAGGAACTTTTCTGAAGAAAAGTTCCTCCTCCACACCCCCTCCTCAAAAGACTTTTCACGATTGTTTCAGAAACGCTTCACCTCTGGTGTTGCTGAAAATCCTCGGGTTCACCGCCTTCCTCGGCCACGGCACCGGTCTCGGCCGCGCCGTCGGCAACAGCGGGTTCGCCGCTCTCCTGTTCGGGGGACGAAGGTTCCGGCTCCGACTCGCCGCCGGGGAGGTCGGGGAGGATCTCGCCCGCCACGGGGTCGTACCTCGTCATGCCGTCGAGGGCGTCGATCACGAGCTCCTGGATGTCGCCCCGGTTGGGCAGCGACGCCATCATGCCGTACATCGCCGCGGTCCGCGTGGGCAGGCTCCCCTCACCGATCCCGAGCTTCTCGCTGGCGAAGCTCGTCACCTTGCTGACCAGCTTCTTCGGCAGCACGCGCGCGGCGGCGCCGAGCAGGACATACTTCGTCCGGTCCAGCAGCCGGTCCATCGGTTCCCGCGCGGTGATCCGGGCCGACTCCCTCAGGTCACGGATGAACCGGTCGGCGCTCTGGACGTGCGACCTGGTGACCGTGAGGTGCAGGCTCGGCGGATGCTGCTGCCGATCGAGGTGCCAGTGCCGCTCCGTCATCTGGTCGGCGACCTCGTAGATGTCGTGGGTCCGCGACGCGATGGCGAGAACGCTCATGTGGGGCTCGCCAAGGACCTCCAAGCCGTCGATGGACTCGATGCCCAGACGCAGCTTCCGCGTGGTGTCCATCACCTGTCGCGCGATCTCGAGGTAGCCCTCGAACCCCAGGCGGTGGAACAGGGCCCACGCCGAGGCGATCGCGCCTCCCGGCCGCGTCCCTGTCATGGTCGGCGACGCGTAGATGCCCCCGGGCCAGTCGGTGTGGGCGAAGTACTGGAACCGCCGGAGCCCGACGTTCCGGTAGAGGACCACCGAGGCGCCCTTGGCCGCGTAGCCGTACTTGTGGAGGTCGACCGAGATGGACGTGACTCCCGGCACGCCGAAGTCGAAGTCCGGCACGTGGTGCCCGAGCTCCCGCACGAACGGGAGCATCAACCCGCCGACGCACGCGTCGACGTGGCAGAGGATCCCTTCCTTCTCGGCCAGCCGGGCGATCTCCGAGATCGGGTCCACGACGCCCTGGGGGTACGAGGGAGCGGAGCCGACCAGGAGGACCGTCCGTTCGTTCACGGCCCTGGCGACGGCCTTCACGTCGGCCCGGAAGTCGGCCCCCTGCGGCGTGGTGACAGGCTTGACGTCGAAGTAGTGGGCAGCCTTGGCGAAGGCGGGGTGCGCGGAACGCGGCAGGACCATCTCGGGCCGTGAGACCTTCGGGCGGTGCGTCCGACCCCACTCCCGCGCCGCCTTGACCGCCATCAAGATGCTCTCGGTGCCGCCCGTGGTCATGTTGCCTGCAACGTCGGCGTCGCCGCCGAGCAGCGAGGCGGTCATCGAGACGACCTCGGCCTCCATCCTCCTCAGGCTCGGGAATGCGCTCGGGTTCAGCGCGTTCTCGGCGAAGAACTCGATGTAGGCCCGCTTCGAGAGCTCGGCGAGCTCGTCGCCGGGGTGGAACACGAGGCTCCAGACGCGACCGTCGCGCCACCGGACGTCGCCCCCGCGCAGGTCGGCCATGACCCGCAGGACCTCGTCGGCCTCGTGTCCTCGACGCGGAAAGCGCTTCATCGCGCCTCACCCGTTCCCTGGCTGCCTCGCGGCGGCGGCAGGCGTCGCGGCGGGACGCCGATCGGCTGGTCCGACATGGGTTGCACGCCGCCCTCGCGCGGAATCTTGTAGAGCTGGCCCTCACGGATCAGGTTTGATCGGAGCCCGTTGACCCTGCGGATCGCGCGCGGCGACACCCCGTACCTGCTGGCGAGGTGGCTCAGGGTCTGCCCCTTCCGCGCCCGGTGGAACACGTAGTACGAGGGAGGCCGGATGATCTTGTTCTTGATGAGCAGCGGGTACAACCGCCGACCAGTCTCCTGCGCGACGGGGCTGTAGAACCTGACGTGGATATGCGTCGCGTGCCCCCTGGCGTACCTGACGATCGGCGGAACCGTGGCGGTCTTCCCGCCGAAGACCTGGTCGAGCCACCCGCTGTCCTCGCCGATGCTCTCCGCGTACGTGCGAAGCATCGCCTGAATGGAGTGATCGATGAAGATGTACTGCACGTCGGTCTCGGTCACGAAGGCACGGACGAGGGCCCAGGTCCGCGGTGCGTCGAGGTTCTTGTCGTCGGCCCGCGTGTACCAGGGGTCGTCTGCGAGATAGTAGTAACCAACGTCCACGTCGCGTCCCGACTGGTGGCTCCGGTGCGGCGGGATGTGGCCGCCACCCTTCCGGCTGAGGTGTCCGATGTAGAGCTTCGGGGTCCCCGGGAGCTCCTCGTTGACCTTGTCCACGCACCGGGCGATGGCATCCACGGTCTCCTGGGTCCCCCACGCGAGGTTGGGGGTGCGGACGATCCAGCGGGGTCCCTCGGGCATCCGCACGCCGTTCAGGAGCGCGCCGCCGTTCGACTTGCCGAGCGAGATCGACCCGAGCGAGGCGAAGTCCTCTCGCATCATCCGGCGGAGCCCGTCCATCGTGACGTCGGCGAGGGGATGCGCGATGACCTGGGCCTCGCCGACCACGTCGGTCTCTTCCTCCTCGATCTCGTCGGCGATCTCGTCGCTCCCGTCGGGCGCGGCGACGACGTCGCCGTCGTCCCCGGCGGGTTCAGGCGGCGGCACGGCATCGACCCCTGGTGCCGCGGCAGAGGTGTCCTCGACTTCGACGCTGATGTTGGCTGTTTTCAATCCAGGAAGCGCTTCTTCCCGGAGGTCGGGACGGAGTGCCGGATCGGGGGAGCGCGGGGTCGGGCTGGAGGCGACGCAGCTCCAGAGGAGCGCGGTGACGCCGATGAGCTGCCAGCCTCTCATGCACCTCCACGATACAGGACACGGATGCCTGATGCCACCCGGGACCGCACCCCGCGATCCGGTTCCTTGGCGTCGCGGAATCCCTCGGCGTGATGCTCGGTGTGACAGCGTGGCGTTCCGCGTTGATGACTGCGATCTGATTTGAATCTATTCTAGTTCGATATACTATTCAGCAGCTGGAGAGTATGAGCTCAATGGATCACTTGAAGAATCTCAAGCGGGTGAACAACGTCTACGCGCTGATCAGCGCCGTGCTCGGTGTCGTGGGCCTCGCCGGGATCGGTTTCTTGGCGTGGGAGATGGACGCGCATGGGGAGGCGTCGGCGATCCCGCTCATGGGCGGCGTCGTCGTGCTCCTCCTTGTGCTCAGCGTCGTGAGCGTTGTGCTCCTTGTCGCCACGGGCAAGAGAGTCGAGCAGGGTCGGTGGCGGATCATGCAGACGGTCCTCGCCGTGTGCAGTCTCAGCAACAACCCGCCCCTCGGCACCGCGTACGGCGTGTACGCCCTCTGGGTATGCTGGTTCAACCCGGCATCCAAAGCGTGCTTCGATGCAGGACAGCCACCCTCGGCCGAGGCCGCGCAGGACACCAGGGGAGGCCGCTTCTACAAAGTCGTCAAGGCCATCATGGTCGTGTTCGGCGTGCTCTTCACACTTCTGGAGGTCGGTGTCTTCATCGCAGTGGGGTACATGTTCACCTGGGGAGGCCAGGAGCCGGAAGTGGTCGTGTCCACCGACCAGATCGAGATCCGAGGCATGTACGGTGAAGAGATCTCCCGGGCCACGCTCTCGGAGGTCGATCTGCGCGACGAGCTGCCGACCATCACCCTCCGGACCAACGGGTACGCGCTGGGTGGGACGCTCAAGGGCTGGTTCGCGACACAGGAGCTGGGCCGGGTCAAGCTGTTCGTGCACACCGACGCTCCTCCGTACATCTTCATGCACACGCCGGATCACTGGGTGATCCTTGGTTTCGACGACCCTGCACGGACCCGTGAGCTCTTCGAGCAGCTTCGAGGTACCTCTCCACCAGCCGAGCTTCAGCGGTGAGCACCGGAGGCCGTCCTCCGGAACCAGGGCGTGAGCTCCACCCCGCGCTGGACGAGCGTCTTGAACGCCTCGGAGACCACGGCGGTCTCGAAGATGGTTCCGCCCCTCGGCCCGGACACGTTTAGGTTTGCTCTACTGCCCGGATCGAGTTGAGACTCCTGACATGGGACTCCGGCGGACGATCGGACCTGCGGCCCTGGCCTGGCTGACGGCGCTCGCCCTGTCGTCAGGCGTTCGTGCCGAGGTCTGGATCGTGGACGACTCCGTCCGGCTCGATCCGGTGGAGGGCGACCTGTTCGAGGAGCGGCACCCCGCGGCCGACGGGATCGACGCGGGGTACCACGACCGGAACCCGATCTGGAACGTCGACGACGGCGAGGCCCACCTCCTGGCGGCGCGCAACGAGGTGGTGGCCTTCCAGGTCATCATCGACGGCGGCTCACACGCCGGCGTGTCGATCGAGGTCTCGGACCTCGTCGGTCCTGAGACTCTCGCGGCGGCGGATCACGTGCGGCCGTACAGAGAGTGGTTCGTCCACGTGACCCGCGAGTCCGCGTTCTGTGACGCGGTCGACCTCGTCACCTCGCTCGGCCCCGGATGGTATCCCGACGCGTTGATCCCCCTCGACGCTCCCGTGGCCGAGGGGTTCGGCCAGCCGTTCGACGTCCCCGACGCCACCAACGAGATCCCTGGCCAGATGGCGGCCGCCTTCTGGGTCGATGTGCTCGTGCCGGACAGTGCGGCGCCGGGGTGGTACGACGGCTCGATCCAGGTTCGGTTCGACGGCGCGACCGTCGAGGTCCCGTTGCGGCTCGAGGTTCGAGACATCACGCTGCCGGCGTTCAACGCCGCTGGCCTCGGGTCGGTGAACTACGGTGGGCTGGGCTTCGAGGTCCTCAACGGCGAGGCCGGACGCGAGGGACTGATCCCGTGGTTCCAGGAGGCGCACGCGCACAGGCTCGAGATCGACGCGCTCTGGCTCTGGCCCCCACGGCTGGACGGCGGCGAAGTGGACTGGGACGCCTTCCGGGAAACATGGCGGCCATTCATGACCGGTGACGCCTTCACGCGCGAGCAGGGGTACCGCGGCCCGTCCGAGGGCGAGCCGATCCGGCGCTTCGTCCTGCCCAACGAGTCCAACTGGCCCGGCCCGCACAACGGCTGGGACGACCCGTGGCCCATCGATCCGGAGGCCTGGCAGCAGGCGCTCGTCGATGTCGAAGGCATCCTCGTCGAGGAGGGCTGGACCCACGTCGAGGCGCACCTGTTCCTCAACGGCCTCGACGAGCCGCGCCTCGAGGAGACCTTCGCCCTGTTCCAGCGGTACGGCGAGCTCATAGACTCGGCGGGCCTCGCGGACCGCGGCAACGTCCGATTCCGGCTCGACGCGGGCATCTTCAAGTCCATCGGCGACGTGCTGCCCGGCTGGGACGTGGACCGCATCTTCTCGGAGATCGGCGGCGCGGTGGACGTCTGGAACGAGAACGGAGGAGTGGCCTACGTCGCCGCGGACGCCACGCTCCGGCGGCTCGAGGACCACCCGGACGAACGCTGGTGGTTCTACAACACCTGCTCGGCCGGAGAGCCGGCCACGGGGAGCATCGCCCTCGAGGCCGAGGCGCTGAGCCTGCGGACCTGGGGCTGGATCGTGTTCCGGTACCGCATGCACGGAGCCGTCACGTGGGAGATGGACGGCATGCGTCACGAGATCGATGCGCGGCGCTGCTGGACCGACCCGATGTGCTCCGGATACGGGATCAACGGCGACACTGTGCTCTTCTACCTCGGGGAGCTCATCGGGTTGCCGGGCCGGCCCGTGTCGTCCATCCGGGCGAAGAACATGCGCCGTGGGAGCCAGGACCACGAGTACCTCGGGCTCCTGGTCGGGCACGACGGCGACCGGGAGCGCGCCGACGCGATCGCGCGGGCTGTTGTGCCCCAGGCGCTCGACGACGGGCTGGAGCCCGACGGTTCGACCGGGCGCTGGGCTCACGACCCCCGGCGGTACGAGGATGCACGGCGCGAGATCGCCGACCTCCTGTCCGAGCCGCCCACTCCGGAGCCGGACGCCGGCTCGGACGCTGGCCCGGATGCCGGCCCGCCCGACGGGGGACGCGTCGATGCGGGCGCTGAGGGCGGAGGTGACGGCTGTCACTGCCGTGCGTTTCCGCGGTGGGTGATCTCACGGCACATCGCTCGGATCGTTCGACTCTGAGCGTGAGTGAGGTTCAAAAAGAGAGGGTCTTCACCTTGACCGCAATCGCTGGCGGGCGCTAGCCTCGGAGGTGGAGATCGAAGGGTGCTCGACCACGCCGCCATCCTGGTCAGGCTGCCGCACGTCAACGAGCTGTTCGAGCGCGCCCCGGGGATACTCGCGGCGTACGTCTTCGGCTCCGTGCTCGCGGACGACCGCGAGAGCATCCGCGACGTGGACTTTGCCGTGCTCGCCCGCCACCCCCTGAGCCTCGCCGAGACCGGGAACCTCCTGCTGGAGTTGGAGCGGGTCCTTGGGACGGACCAGATTGATGTCGTCGACCTGCGCACGGCGCGAGGCGAGCTTCGCTTCGAGGTGCTTTCGCAGGGGCGTTTGCTCGTGGAACGCGACGCGGACGCCCATGCCCGGTTCCGTGAGCGGGTGCTCCACGACCACCTCGCGACGCGCCACCGCACGCAGGTCTACCGGTCTCTCCTGCAGCAGGAATTCCACCGGAGCTACGCCCATGCAACCCGGTGAGCGGATTACCCTCCGTTTCCAGATCATCCGGGCGAACCTCGGCCATCTCCGCCATTGAAGCCGTGTGCCGTCCCCCGCTATCATTCCGACAGATGACCCCGCTGACGACAGGTCGCCTCGGCTCACTGCTGGTGTTCGCCGCTGTCGTCTCGCACCTCCTCGCGCCGATCGCCGCGTCGACTCACCTCCAGCTCGCATCGCATCGCTTCTGCCCGGAGCACGGCTCGCTCGAGCACATCGATTCGAGTGCCGGGCTCCGGACACGACCGGCCGGGTCCGAACCCCTGACGAACAGCCTGACCTCGCTGGCCGGTGACGAGGAGCCGTCGCACGCGCACCGTCTCTGCCACGTCTCGCCGGTGACCACGACCCCGGCGGTCGGGCGTGCCCGCACCGGCACCCTCGAGCATGCTTCCGAGCGCTGCACAGTGTCGCCCCCCGCGATCGAACGACCGCACCGCAGCCTCGCCACCCTCGACCTTGCACCCAAGATGTCTCCTCCGGTCGATCCGTCCGCACCGAAGATGGTCTGACGAATTTCCGGACGGAGCAGCGCAATGCGCTGCCTCGACGACAGGAGGAGCAGATGCCGAACCGATGGCACGGGGACGTCCGCGGACGGGTTGACGTCTCCGAATATCGAAGGACCCCGTCATGGAGACTCGCTTCCGCTGTGCTCTGCACCTGGCTCGTGACCGGCGCGGGTCGAGCCGGCGCCGAGTCCGCGGAACCAGCGCCCGAGCCCGCACCGCCAGCGTCTGACGCGGAGACAGTGGACCCGCCCGCGGGCGAGGCAGAGACGGCGGCCCCCGCAACGGACGGTATGGAGGCCGAGACGTCTGCCGATGAGCCCACAACCGATGGCGCAGTGGAGGAGGTTGCCGCGCCGGAGGCGGAGCTCACACCCGAACAACAGGCCGAGATCGAGGCGGCGCTCGCAGCCGACCAGGCGGAACGCGAGGAAGCACAGGGAGCCGCCGCCGAGGGCGAAGAGAGCGGCCGCGCAGGGCTCGGACGGGGCCTCGGGAGGTTCTTCCAGTCGCTCAACCCCGACCTGTCCTTCATCCTCGACCTCGCGTTCGCCTGGTACTCGACCGACGAACACCTCGAGACCGGTGAGCACGATCCGGCCGAGAACGGCTTCAACTTCCAGCAGCTCGAGCTGAGCGTCCGGGCCACCGTGGACCCGTACTTCCGCTTCGACGGCAACCTCGTCATCGGCGCCGACGAGGTCGAGCTCGAGGAGGCGTACGCCACCACGCTCGGCCTGCCGGGCCGTTTTCAGCTCCGACTCGGCCAGATGCTGACGCGGTTCGGCCGGATCAACGGCACCCACCCCCACTCGTGGGACTTCGTGGACCAGCCGTTCGCCATCGGCCGGGTCTTCGGCAGCGAAGGCAATTCCGGGCTCGGCCTGGAGCTGTCGTGGCTGACGCCGCTGCCCTGGTACGTGGAGGTCGTGGGCTCCGCCACCGACGCCGAGGGCGAGACGACCAACCGGAGCTTCTACGGCGACCACGACCCCGGCTTCGACGGGCTCGAGGACTTCCTCTACCTGGTGGCGATCAAGCAGTTCTTTCCCCTCTCCGACGACTGGTCGCTGTCCTGGGGGATCTCGGCCGCCTTCGGGCCGAACGGGACTGGTACCGACGCCAGGACCGAGGTCTACGCTACCGACATCTACCTCAAGTGGCGGCCGATCTCACAACAGAGCTATCAGATCGTCTCGCTGACGACCGAGTGGCTCTACCGCCGCCGCGACGTCCCGGGCGACACGCTCCAGGACGTGACGGGCTATGTCCAGGTCTTCTGGCGGTTCTCGAGACGGTGGGCGACTGCTGCGCGATACGAGTACGGCTCGCCCCCGTACGGCTCGGACGGCGACCCGAGCGGGGACGACGACCTCGACCCGTCGTGGACCGACCACCGGCACCGGGTCGCCGTGAGCTTCACGTTCTGGCCGACCGAGTTCTCGCGCCTCCGGCTGCAGGGCTTGGTTGACGTCCCACAATGGCGGGACGAGGTCGTCTGGGCCGGGATGCTCGCCGCGGAGTTCGTGACCGGCGAGCACGGCGCTCATGTTTTCTGACGACAGGAGATGACGATGAGATCATTCGCTTCGATTCTTCTCGCAATCACGTTGCTCCTCGGCTCTGGCGCGGCGAGGGCCGACCTCGAGGTCGTGGCCACCACGCCCGACCTGGCCTCGGTGGCCATGGCGATCGGCGGCGCTCATGCGAAAGTGTCGGCGCTTGCGCTGCCCACCCAGGACCCGCACTGGGTGGACGCGCGGCCGCACCTGGCGCTCAAGCTGGCGCGGGCCGACATGCTGCTCGTGGTGGGCCTGGGGCTCGAGGTCGGGTGGCTGCCGACGCTCCTCACCGGGTCTCGCAACCTCAACGTCCAGAACGGCGGCCGGGGCCACGTGGACTGCTCCGAGCTCATCGAGCCACTCGAAGTCGCGCAGGCCAGGATCGACCGGTCCCAGGGCGACGTCCATGCTGGCGGCAACCCGCACTACATGTTCGACCCGCGTGCGGCGGCCCAGGTGATCGACGGGGTCGCTGCGCGCATGGCCGTGCTGGACCCGCCGAACGCGGGGACCTATCGCGCCAACGCGGCGTCGTTCAAGACCCGTCTGGCAACGGCTCGGATCGGGTGGGAGAAGCAGCTCTCCGGTCTGCGGGGCGCGAAGGTCATCGATTATCACAAGTCGTTCCCTTACCTGGAGAGCTGGCTGGGGTTCCACGTCGTCGAGCACCTCGAGCCCCGGCCCGGCATCCCGCCCAACCCGCGCCACGTGGCCCAGGTGCTCGCGCTGGCCAAGCAGCAGAAGGTCCGGATCGTGCTCCAGGAGTCGTTCTACCCCGACCGTACAGGACAGCTCGTCGCCACCCAGGCCGGGGCCAAGCTGGTCCGAATTCCCGCGGGGCCGGACCTCTCGGCCAGACAGGGCTACATCGAGTTCATGGGGCAGGTGGTGGCCCTGCTCCGGGGAGCGACGGACTGAGCCATGACCATGCTGCTCTCGTGTGAAAAGCTCCGGGTGGGATACGGCGGCACGGCGATCCTGCCGCCCATCGACCTGGCGATCGAGCCCGGGGAGTTCTGGGCCGTGCTGGGCCGCAACGGCTCGGGCAAGACGACGCTGTTCCGCACGCTCCTGGGCCTGATCCCCCCGATCGCCGGCTCGATCACGAAGCGCGGCCCGGACCAGAGGTCCGTGTACGTCCCCCAGCTCGGCAGCTTCGACGATCTGTTCCCGATGCTGGCCCGCGAGGTGGTGGGCCAGGGGTGCGAGCGGGGGTGGTCGTTCCTCGTGCCCAGGGTGCGGGAGCCCGCCGCGGTCCGGAGCGCGCTCGAGGAGGTCGACGCCCTCGCGCTGGCGGACCGGCTCTTCCGCGCCCTGTCGGAGGGACAGAAGCGGCGCGTGCTGCTCGCGCGGATCATCGCCTCCGGAGCGTCCCTGGCCCTGCTCGACGAGCCCACCGCGACCATGGACGGCGTGGCCGAGCAGGAGGCGTTCGAGCACCTCGACCGCATCCGGCGCACGAGAGGGATCGCGGTCGTCGTGGTGAGCCACCACCTGGGCGCGGCTCGCAGGACCGCCGATCACGCGGTGTTCCTCGACCGCGAGGCCGGGGTGGTGGTCGTGGGCACGCCCGCGGACGTCGTCGCGCACCCGGCGTTCGTCCGCCGGTACGGGAGCACAGCCACGAGCGGAGATCGGAGCTGCGATGAATGAAGCACCGACGTGGGCGGAGTTCGTCCAGGGCTGGGAGCTCGGCGTCTACAGCCCGCCGGTCCTGTGCGGGGTCGTCGCCGGGCTCGTGCTGGGCGCCATCGGCGTGTTCGTCGTGCTCCGGCGGATGGTGTTCGTGACCGTGGCACTGAGCCAGGCGTCGGGGCTGGGCGTGGCGCTCTCCTTCTTCGCGGGCATCCACCTCGGAATCGACGTGCACCCGGTGGTCGGAGCGCTCGCGATCACCCTCGCCACCGCCGCGCTCTTCATCGTCAGGACCGATCGGCTTGGCCTCTCGAAGGAAGGCCTGCTCGGGCTGATCTACCTGGGCACGTGGGCCGCCTCGATCATCGTTGGCGAGAAGATCGCCCAGGAAGCGCACGACATCGCGGGCATCCTGTTCGGCACGGCCGTGCTCGTCGAGCCCATCGACGTGGTCCTCGTCGTGACCGTGGGCGCGGTGGTGCTCGCGGTCCACGCGCTCTTCCACCGCGGCCTCGTGTTCGTAGCCTTCGACCCCGTGGGCGCCGAGGTCCAGGGCCTCCCCGTCCGGGTGCTCGACCTGACCGGGTGGGTGCTGCTGGCGCTCGAGGTGTCGGTGGCCACGCGCGCCCTCGGCGTGCTGCCGGTCTTCGCCTTCGCCGTGCTCCCGGCCATGGCGGCGCTGACGGTCATTCGACGACGGATCCGCTGGGTCCTCGTCCTGGCCGCGGCGCTCGGGGCGCTCTCGGGCGGAGCCGGCTACCTCGCCGCGTTCTTCCTCGAGCTCCCGGTCGGCGCGAGCCAGGCCGCGGTCGCCGTGGTGCTCTTCCTCGCATCCCTGCTCTATCGTCTCATCGCCGGGCGCGATCGGGGGTAGCGACGCGGCTCCGCCCGGTCACGTAGTATACGAGCGACAGGATCTTCCAGCTCCACTGCTCGTCGCGGAACAGGGTGAACCGATCGACCCCGACCGCGACCTCCTCGTCGTGAGTGAGCTCCCACTGGACGTTCGCGGTCGCAGCGTACCGGTCCTCATCGGCGGTGAAGCTCGTCATGACCTCGACGCCGGGGTCGTCCGAGCTCGCGCGCGCCGCGACCTGGGAATCGACGAAGGGATCGCGCTTCAACGCCATGAGCACCCGCCCATCCTCGGACAGGTAGATCGTCGCGTCCGGGTGGAAGTGCGCCCGGTAGCCCTCCATGTCGCCCTTCGACCACGTGGCGAAGTAGCTCGTGAGGAACGGCTCGAGGTCCGCGCTGAGCTTGGAGTGGTCCGGGACGGCGTGAGATCCGGCCTCGGGCTGCGGCCGATCGTTGGAGCAGCCCGCACCGAGCATCACCCCGGCCAGCGCAACCAGCACGAACCCTACTGCCTTCATCTCGCTCGACCTCACTCCACGAGGGGCGATGGTAGCGACAGCCCGGGCCCCTGTGAAGCCGTCCACCTCGTCCACGACGTCCACCCTGTCCACGCTGTCCACCTCTCACTTGCACCCCGGAGCGACATCTGTAAAAGGAGATCCGGTATGGATGCTCAACGACGCAAAGTCGCCGTGGCGGCGCTCTCGGTCGTGTCCAACACGACGCTGGTCGCCCTGAAGGTCATCGTCGGGCTCCTGATCGGCTCGGTGTCCGTGATCTCCGAGGCGATCCACTCCGGGGTGGACCTGCTCGCCGCGGTGATCGCGCTGTTCGCGGTCCGAACCGCGTCGAAGCCAGCCGACGAGGGCCACCCGTTCGGGCACGGCAAGGTGGAAAACGTCTCGGGCACGGTCGAGGCGATCCTCATTTTCCTCGCGGCCGGATGGATCATCTACGAAGCGATCCACAAGCTCTTCGCCGAGACGCCGCTCGATGAGCCGGGCTACGGAGTGCTCGTCATGCTCTTCTCGTCAGTCGTCAACCTCGTGGTCTCGCAGAAGCTCTTCAAGGTCGGACGGGAGACGGACTCCGTGGCGCTCCAGGCCGACGCCTGGCACCTGCGCACCGACGTCTACACCTCCGCGGGAGTGATGGTCGGGCTCGGCGCGATCTGGATCGGCGGCAGGATCTGGCCTTCCGCGCGCCTCGAGTGGCTCGACCCGGTGAGCGCGATCGCCGTCGCCCTGCTCATCATCAAGGCCGCGTGGGACCTGACCCGCGAGTCCGCCCGCGACCTGCTCGACGTCAGGCTCCCTCCCGAGGAGGAGCAGTGGGTCCGCTCGTGCGTCTCGCGCCAGAGGCCCAGGGTCCGCGGGTTCCACGAGCTGCGCACCAGGAAGGCCGGCTCGGACCGGTTCATCGACCTCCACCTCATCGTCGATGGCACCATGTCGGTCGATGCCTCGCACCAGGTCACGGACGACATCGAGCGGGCGGTCAAGGAGAAGCTCCAGGGGGTGAGCGTGTCGATCCACGTCGAGCCGTGCACCGACGACTGCGAGCCCGAGTGCATCGACGGGTGCTTCCTTTCGGACGAGGAGCGAGCGGAGCTCAAGCCTGCGGCCTCACGCGAGTGACCCCGATCGGCCCCGGGTTCTCGCGGCTGTTGGTTCATACGCAAGAGAGCACTTCTACGGCAGGTCCACGGTCGAGGGGACCGCGCTTCGTAGCGCTCTCGAGAAGGCATCGGCGTCGGTGAACCTGTCCTCGCGGTCCTTGGACATGGCCTTCATCACCACCGCGTCCAGCTCCCGGGAGATTGACGCCTTGATCTCGCGCAGCGACGCCGGGGACTCCTTGATGACTTGGAGGAGCAGCTCGCTGTGGTTCGACGCCTTGAAAGGCAGTTGGCCGGTCAGCGCCTCGTACATGACGACTCCCACGCTCCAGAGGTCCGAGCGACGATCCACGTCCTTCTTCCCGAGCGCCTGCTCCGGGCTCATGTACCACGGCGTCCCGAGGGCGGTCCCCGTCTTGGTCAGCCGGAGCATGCTCGCGTCGTCGAGGAACTTGGAGACCCCGAAGTCCAGCAGCTTCACCTTCCCCTTCCCGTCAGCGGTCTGCGTCAGGAAGATGTTCTCGGGCTTGAGGTCGCGGTGAACGATGCCGACCTGATGGGCGGCGCCAAGGGCTGCGAGGACCTCGAGCATGACCGGCACCACCCTCTCGGCCGGCAGGGATTTTTCCTGGAACATGAGCTCGAACAAGGTCCGTCCCTTGAGCAGCTCCATCACGATGTAGGGGATGCCTTCGCCGCAGACTCCGCGATCCCGGACGTCGCAGATGTTCTCGTGCCCGATGCGTCCCGCAACAAGAGCTTCCCGCTGGAACCGCTCGATCGAGGTCCTGTCGCTGACCAGGTCCGGGTCGAGGAACTTGATCGCGACCGGTCGCTCGATCCTGCTGTCCCATGCCTCGTAGACCGCGCCCATCCCGCCTGTGCCGATGACCCGGACCAGCACGTACCTCCCGTCAACGAGGTAGCCCTGCGCAAGGACCCAGCGATCTCCGCTCATCTCCAATGTCCCGATGAAACCTCTCTCCTCGCGTGGTAGCGCAAACGGAGGGCGAGCTGCAACCCTGCGCGTCCGGTCCGGGGACGAGCAGGGGACCGCGTGTGAGCGTCAGCTCTGGATCGATGCCGTCGGTGCCGCGACCTTGCGCCGGTCGACCGCGTCGCCGCCCTGGGCGAGGTACACGTGGACCAGGAACGTCCCGGGCAGCGCGGCGAGGATCATCGAGAACGCCGTGGCGAACGACCCGGCCCAGGGGCTGACGGAGTCGGAGAGCCCCTCGATGCCCAACCCCACCGCGAGGACCGGACCGTCGAGCACGACCATCGCCAGGAGCAGCTTCGACCTCGCGCCCAGGGTCAACACCTTGCTGCGCTGCAGCGCCTCGAACCCGTCGGTCCGCTCGAGCGCCACCACGACCTCCGCCAGGGCGTATCGCAGGAAGAAATACACGGGCGGCGCGAGCAGCGGGAGCATGAGAAGGAGCGGCGCGAGCTCTCCGGGCGACAGCGACACGACGCGGGACGGATCGGTCACCACCTCCCCGAGCGCCGGCCATCGCCTCTGGATCAGATACAGGCCGCCGAGCACCGGGAGGCCGGGGATGACCACGGCGAAGGACACCATCATCCGGGTGAGAAAGGTCCCGAGCCACACGCTCAACGCACGCCGGTAGGCCCAGCCCAACATGACGAGGACCCCCGTCCTCTCCCCGCGAGATCCCTCGACGATCGAGCGGTGGATGACGAGGAAGACCGCCGGCGAGATCAGGCTCCCGAGGAGCCAGTCCGCGAGCCCCTGGTACCGCAGCTCCCAGACCGCGTCGTCTCCGATCCCCTGACGGGAGAGCAGCCACGTCACGGCGAGCTGCATCGGGATCGCGCCGATCAGGCCCACGACAGCGATGACGGGCAGGGCCCGGACGTAGCTCACCAGCGCTCGGCGGATCAGCGTCCAGGCGGAGACCCGGTGCTTCCTCTTCATTCGCTTCGACATCACTCGGCGCCCGGGACCGAGAGGACCTCGACCTCGACCGGGACCACGCCGGCGCGGATCATGTCGATCTGCTCCGCCGCGCGATGCGACAGGTCGATGATGCGGTCCCCGCGGCCGAACGGCCCCCGGTCGTTGATCCTCACCACGACCGAGCGTCCGTTGTTCATGTTGGTCACCCTGACCGACGTGCCGAACGGCAACGTCCGGTGCGCCGCGGTCAACCGCCCCGGCCGGTACGGCTCTCCGCTCGCGGTTGACCTGCCCGCGAGCCGGTCCGAGTAGTACGTGGCCCGCCCGTGCAGCGTCCGGCCAGGCCGCGCAACGTGTGCCTGGCTCCCTGCGCAGCCCATCGGCGCCGCGACCACGGCGAGCGCAACCCGCGTGGCCGCGTCCAGCGGATCCGCGAGCAGCGCAAGCAGCCCGCGCCAGGTCGTGCCCTCTCGGCCCAGATGGGCGGCGTCGCAACGGCAGCCGCCGGAGTCGTTTCGATCGATCGTGTCCGTGCCGTCCGCGTCGCCGTCGCCTCCGTCAACGTCGGCATCAGCGTCAGCGTCAGCGTCGGCGTCAGCGTCGGCGTCGGCATCGCCGTCGGGGGGGACCGGCTCGCGGCAGTCCGGCGCCGGCGCGTCGGTCAGGTCGGGCCGGAGCATGGTCACGAGCGCTCCGATCAGATCGCGACGCTGCTCGGCATCCTCCACGGCCTCGAGCGGGAACCCGATCACCGCGACCCGTCCGGCGCCGGCGGGCGCCGCGTAGCCGGCGGTCTCGCCCGTGTCGTAATCGAGCAGGACCTGGGCCTCGCTCGCCACGGCTGGCGCTGGCTCGATCACGTCGGGCCACTCGACGCAGATCACGCCGCGGCACGTCCCGAACGAGATCGGACCGAGGTCGGCGAGCGGCGCGGACGCGGCCACCGAGGCGGTCGTGGTCTCGGCGTCGTCGGACAGGTACGTGCCGGCGAGCCACTCCTCGAAGAACGCCGCGTCCCCTGGTGAGCCCTCCTCGACGAGGCCCCAGGCGAGCTCCGCGCCGCTCACGAGCAGGTCTCCGCCCGCCGACAGGAGATCCGCGATCGCGTCCTGCTCCTCCGTATCGATCGCGACGGGATCGGTCCCCGTCTCGCCCAGGACCCAAACGACCGCTGACTGCTCCGTCGGGTCCAGGAGCCGCGCGAACGCCTCGTCGGTCGCCGACTCGAAGAACACGCCGTCCTCGTTCGACACGGCACGCAGCGCGTCGGCGTAGACCCTCGCCTCCTCGGGCGGAGAGGTCGGGTCGTCCGAGGTCAGGTCTTCCCGGTCCACCCCGAGGACCGCCATCACGCTCGGGCCGCCGTCCACGGGCCGTCTCCGGGCGCCGACCACGACCGAGTCCAGGCTCTCGCCGGCCGCGTTCACCGCCGTGACGCGAGCGAAGACCGCCTCGCAGGGATCGACCTCGACGAGCGCCTCGGTCTCCTCGGTGATGATGGGGTCATCGGAGAAGAGCACGCCGTCGGGCGACGTGTACACGTGATACCGCTCCGGTGCCGCGTGGGATTCCACGACGTCGTCTGTGGGGGCCCACCGCACGAGCACGCCGTCGGGGCGGCTCAGCGCCGCCACGGCCTCGGGCGGCAGCGGCGGGACCAGCGCGCCGTCGTCATGCGCGAAGAACCGGATCATCCCGTCCACCACGGCCCGCGCGACATCTCTGCGAAAACCCTGCTGGCGGATCAGCCAGGCGTCGTGGGACGTGTCGTGGTAGGCCACTTCAATCAGCGCCGACGGTACGACCACCGGGTCGTCCACCCCGTGCACGTGGACGTCGTTGTACCAGGCGCGCCGGGCCGGCCGCAGCTCGCCGAAGTCGGCCCCCCATTGTCCCTGGTCCGGCCAGTCTGCCTGGTGCAAGGTCCGGATCGCACGGATCACCGAGTCGTGGATCGCGTCTGCCCACTCGTACGTGCCGGGCGGGAGCTCGCTCGCGGCGAAGCCCGGTGTCCAGCTCGACTCGGGTACCCACATCTCCGGGTACCAGGTGTAGGTCGACGTCCCGGACGACGAGCAGCAGTTCGTGTGGAGCGAGAAGAACGCGTCCACGCCCTGGTACACCGCGTAGAGCGAGCGCGTGGTCACGTCGTTCGTCAGGACCCACCCCGGCGCGCCGAGCCGCTCGAGGAACACGATCGCGCTCTCCTGCCACCGCGGGACGCCCTGTTCCCCGATGCCGCCGCCCACGCGGACCGCGTCGGCGATCACCACACTCTCCGCGTCATCGCCCTGGTTGGAGAGCACCACCCTCCCCGGCTCGCCCGCGCGGAACGGGAAGGTGCCCAGGTAGTGCCACAGGTCGTTCATCTCGCGCGGGGTGTCGCCCGGCGGCTCGCCGTCTCCGGACCAGCTCTCGACGAGGAGTCGGTCCTGGACCAGCCGCCGCTCCGTCGCGCCGCCGAAGTGCTCGACTCGGTACGGCGCACCGCCGCTCCGGTTGTCCGACGCGAGGAAGAACACGTACACCGGGTAGTAACCGTCCTGCGGCACCTCGAACGACCAGCTCGCCTCGGCCGACCCGAGCCCGTCCACGTATGCGAACCGGTACGTGCCGCCGTGACCGGGCGACGCGCTGGTCTCCCACTCGCCGGTCTCGGCGTAGCCCGAGGGGTCATCGTTATCGATGATCGTTTCGAATTCCTGATAACTGCGCTCGCGCAGGTTGAGCACCTCGGCGCCGGCGCGCTCGAGCATCTCGATCAGGAACTCGATCGCCCACTGGTTCGTGTGGAAGTCCTCGCGCAAGGACTGGGTGACGTCGCGCTGGAACCCCCACCCATCCTCCGACAGGACGTAGCCGTGGCCCGGGCTGATCGCGATGCGCTTGCCCGAGAGCGCGCCTGGCCGGGGCACCGTTACCCTGGTCGGGTCGTGCCCGTCCCGTCGCTCTCCTCGCCTCGCCCGCCAGGCGGCCGCCGCGCGGTCGAGCGCATCGTCGCTCTCCGGCTCCCCGATCACCGAGACCCGCGCCGTCCGGGCGTGCGGCTCCGACTCGACCGGAGCTCCCGGTTCGCAGCCGGCCACCACCCAGCACGCCGCGATGACGACGACCCTCGTGCCTCTCGCTCGCATTCGACCAGGGGATTGTACGACGCACGAGCCGTGCATCCCATCCCCTGAACGTGGACGTGGACGCGGTCGGGGTCGTGGACGAAGCCACCCGAGGTCACTCGACCACGACCACGACCACGTTCACGCTCCTCCCCCGTGAGCATGCACTCCGGTTTTACCCTCGTTGTCCAACGTGGCATGATGCCCGACGGAGGAACAGAGCATGCGAGCTCGGATACCGTGGATCGTGGTGGCCCTGGCGCTGGCGCCCTCCGTGGCGGACGCTCAACCGTTCAACATCTTCTGGTACGACGACTTCGAAGAGAGCGATGAAGCCGGCAGCTTCCGCGAGTACCTGACGAGCCGCGGGCACACGGTCCGATATCAGGGTGACGGGGCGACCTGGGACGTGAGCACCGCCGAGTTCGACGACACCGACATCGTGGTCGCCGAGCACACCTGCGGCGGCGGGACGATCATCGGGCTCGAGGAGTGGCTCGAGAGCGGCCGCGGCTACATCTCAATGACCAACTTCAGCCACTACAACGACGCCGCCGACGCCTGGATCATGGAGCTGCTCAACGTGGACAGCAACGGCTGCCCGGCGGGCGACACGGAATTCACGGGGTCGATGGACTGGGCTGTCGCCGATCTCGAGTGGGTCGACCCGACCCACCCGATCGCCACCACCCCAAACTCCGACTTCCTGCCCAGCGAGATCGTGGTGAGTCAGAACCAGGACCACGTCCAGATCACCGACTGCGAGGACATCATCCGGAGCCGCGTCTCGGACGCCGTCGCTCTCGTCACCGCCGAGAACGTCCTCGGCGGCGCCTCGGGCAACATCGCCTACCTCGGGACGAACTTCCACGACGTCTCGAGGACCGACCCGGAGTCGCGCATGCTCATCGAGAACATGATCTACTGGGTGGTCCTGGGCGGCGACGTCGATGAGGACGGGTTCACCACGGGCGCCGGCGACTGCGACGACCACGACGCCACCGTCTACCCCGGCGCGGAAGAGCTCTGCGACGGGCTCGACAACGACTGCGACGACGACATCGATGAGGGACACCGTCGCAGTCCCTTCCACCCCGACGCCGACGGCGACACCTACGGCGACTCATCCGTGACGGTGATGGCGTGTGTCGCGCCCCCCCAGCACGTCGTGGACGCGCGTGACTGCAACGACGACTGCGAGCACTGCTACCCCGGCGCTCCGGAGCTCTGCGACGAGCGCGACAACGACTGCGACGAGATCATCGATGAAGACCTCCGCTTCGTGACGTTCTACCGCGACTCGGACGGCGACCACTTCGGTGTCGACGGCACCGCCACGACCACGTGCGAGGACATGCCGGGATGGGTCACGGTCCCGGGCGACTGCAACGACGAGTGCGCCACCTGCTATCCCGACGCCGAGGAGATCTGCGACGAGCTCGACAACGACTGCGACGGCGAGGTCGATGAGGACCTGACCGTCATGATCTGGGCCGACGGCGACGGCGACGGGTTCGGGAACCCGGCGAGCGGCCGCGAGGACTGCGAGGTGCCCGAGGGATACGTCGAGAACGGCGACGACTGCCACGACATGAACCCCGACGTGTACCCGGGCGCTGAGGAGATCTGCGACGAGTGGGACAACGATTGCGACGGCGAGATCGATGAGGACCTCGTGAGCACCTACTACCCCGACGCGGACGGAGACGGGTTCGGCGTCGAGGACGGCGCCGTCGAGCTCTGCGAGGCGGAGGAAGGGTACTCCGCCGTCGCCGGCGACTGCGACGACACCAGCGCCGAGGTCAACCCGGACGCGGCGGAGGTCCCCTTCGACCGCATCGACAACGACTGCGACGGAGAGGTCGATGAGACCACAGGTCCCGACGGTGACGCCGACATCGACGGCGATGCCGACGGCGACGCCGACGGCGACGGCGATGTGGACAGCGACGTTGACGGAGATGTCGACAGCGACGCCGATGGCGACCGCCCGCCCACCGGCGGTGCACCGGACTGCGGGTGCCGTACCGCCGGGAGCGACTCGCCCCGGACGACACTCGCCGTGCTGCTCCGCTCGATCCTCCCGTGAGCCCTTCCCGTGAGCCCCTTGTCCCAGGCCTCAACCTGACCGAGAATCCGCGGACAGAGGTCGGGTGCTCATGAAGAAGATCCTCCTCATCGAGACGGACCGCGAGCACGTCGAGCGCATCACCGAGGGCCTCGCGCCGCTGTACGACCTCGAGGTCCTCACGGAAGCGAACATCGTCGTCGAGATGGCCGAGCATGTCCGCCCCGCCCTCGTCCTGCTCCGCGTCGAGCTCCCCGACACGAACGGATGGCTCATCTGCAACCGGTTGAAGCGCAACCAGGAGCTCAGGGACATCCCGGTCGTCCTGATGTCGTCGGAGGCCACCGAGGAGGTGTTCGCGCAGCACCGCCTCCTCAAGACTCGCGCCGAGGAGTACGTGCACGTACCCTTCCAGCTCGCCACGCTCACCGAGAAGATCGGCTGGCTGATCGAAGGAGCGCCCCACCCGAGCCCGGACCCGTTCGAGGAGGTCACGACCGGCGAGATCGAGCACGTCGTGTTCGACATGCCCGACTCGTGCGACGAGGTCGTGGCGGAGCTCGACGTCGAGACCGACCTCACCGTGGTCTCCGCGGCCATTCCCGAGCCAGGCTGGTTCTCCGATGAGATGGAGAGCGCCGCGGGCCGCCTCGTCATGCTCTACGGCGCGAGCAAGGGGGCTGTATACCCCGTCGGAACCAGCGGCCTCCGGATCGGCCGGGACGCCGAGCAGGACGTCTCGATCCCGCACCCCAGCGTCTCGCGCGCCCATTGCGCCATCCTCGTGAGCCCGGACAGTCACCCGGGGCAGGTCGTGCTCGTGGACCGGGGGAGCACCAACGGGACGTACCTCAACACGGTCCGCATCGATGGACAGCCGCTCGAGGACGGCGACCTCATCCACGTCGGCGTCAACCTCTTCAAGTACTACTCGGCCGACAACTTCGAGGCGTACCTGTCGCGCGACGCCTCCAGGAAGCTCTCGCTCGACTCCGTCACCGACTTCGAGAGCTACGCCCACTTCCGGATGAAGATGCAGCGCGAGGCCAGGCGTTGCCGCCGCTTCGGCCGGCTGCTCTCGCTCATCATGCTCCGGATCGACGCGTTCACCGACATCCGGAAGCAGGTGATCGAAACCCTAGGCGTCCGGGGGCTGGTCTTCGGCGACAAGACCATCATCGAGATCGCCGGCTTGCTCCGATCGCTGCTCGGGGAAGAAGACACCGAGCACGAGCTCGGCCGATGGAACGACTGCTTCGGCGTCCTCCTGCCGGAGATCGGCTCGATGCGGGCAAAGCGCATCGCGGAGACCATCCGGCGGGCCGTCGAGAGTCATCGGTTCGAGTTCGATGGTCAGGCCCCCCAGGTGACCGTGAGCTGCGCGGTCGCCACGAGGGGCGGAAAATCACTCGTGGCCGACGAGGCCATCGACGAGGGGAGCATGCCGGTCCTCGGCACCGCATCCCTCGAGTCCCTGTGCCTGGACGCCCTCGTCAAGGCCTCCGATGCCGGCGGTAATCGCGTCCTGAGCATCGACGAGGCTCGCGCCGCGGCCGGGCTCGCCAGGGACTCCAGCGAGATCGACGCGGGGATACAGACCATCCCCTTGCGATGGCTCAAGGCATCGATTTCGAGGGCCCTGCGTGAGCGAGCGACCCAGGTCGAGGTCGGCACGACCTCGCTGCAGACCCCCCAGAGGTCCGTCATCCACGGCCAGGAGGAGAGCCTGCTCGTCTGCGAGCGCGAGCTGCTGAACGCCCTCGGCCGCCAGGGCATCCACCTCTTCTCGGAGGTGCGGGAAGGCGTATACGCCTACTTCAGGCCGTGCAGCGTCGAGTGGACCATGGCCTCGGTCCAGACCGTCGTGAGCCGCGAATACCGCGACGCGATCGCGCGCCTGGGCAATGCGGGACGGAGCTGCATGGGGCTCGTGCACGGGTGCGCCGGTCCGTTCACCGAGGAGACCCCGGTCGACCTGATGGTCGCCGACGCCCTCGCGGCCATCTCGAATATCGATAGCTGATGCTAGAGCTCGGCCCGCCGGATCGCGAACGCTTCGAGGTCGATGTCGACGGTCCGGCCCGTCGGCCGGTAGTCGGTGTCCAGCTCGCTCAGCGAGCCCTCCATCCTGAACCGGAGGGACTCGTCGTCGATCTCGATGAGGGTCAGTGTTCCAGCTCGTGGACATTCCCTGTTCTGGTAGTTGACCTGCGTGCCCTCGAGATCGGTCACGGTGGCCATGATCTGCATGTCCGCGAGGCTGATGTCGTCGCAGAGCGGCCGCGACTCGCCGACCATCAGGACTCCCCACGGGACTCTCGCCTGGATCCTGATGAAGCCGGCATCGCACGCCAGACCCCGCGACTGGACCACGAAGAACGGTCCATCGAAGCCGCATTGGTGGTTGTTGCTGTACATCCCGCGGTAGTTGATCTGGAGGTCCTCGCGCACGCCGGCCACCGTCAGGGTCGCACAGCAGGTGCAGAAGGTGGACACGCAGCAGTCCCTCGGCGTGCCGTCGTTGGTGCAGACGCCCTGCTCGCAGCGGTTGAAGTATGGGTCTGCCGAGCAGTCCGTCGCGCACTCCGGACCGAGGGTGATCTCGCCGCAGCACCCTCCGTTGACGGTCTCGCCCTGATCCGCATCCTCCACGACGTCCGGGTCTTCGTCCTCGTCCGTGTCCTCGTCGGCGTCGCCGTCCGGAGTCTCGTTGCACGCCGCGGCGCCATCACAGTCGGGATCGTCGCAGTCCACTTCGCCGTCCCGGTCGTTGTCCACCTCGTCGTCGCAGTCCGTCTCCCTGGCGCACGCGACGTGGTCCTGGCAGTCCGGGTCGTCGCAATCGACCATCGAATCGCCGTCGTCATCGATCAGGTTGGTGCAGTCCGTCTCGTGGTCGGGCCGCGAGGACGGGCCCGAACATCCGGAAGCCAGGATCCACGACAGCACACCGATCACCATCGACAGGAGGAGATACCGTCTCATCGCAACCTCTCTGGAGAGAGTATACCGCACCACGTTTCCCGGCTCGCTCGGTATCGCCTCGATCGACAGTCACGGTGTACCCAACAGACCGCGAGGACCCTCGCCTCCGTGGATGGCCACAACGTCGGACACGTGAACATCTGCGTGTCGCAGACCCGCGCGCACAGACTCGATCCGGTCCCCGAGCTCGCGTGCGTCACGGGGGCGACCCGCGGCTTCCTCGCAGAGACATCGGTCCAGCAGCTCGGCGACAGGTCCGCTCTGGCCCGGATGTCCCCCGAGCATCGCGGCCAGGATCACGCCCACGGCGTAAACATCGGATCGAGAATCGATCTCCTGCGACGTCCGCTGCTCCGGTGACATGTAGGCCGGGGTCCCAACCCCCGGTTCGTGGCGCTCTCCAGGGAGCAGGGCGATCCCGAGGTCCGTGAGCACGGGCGCATGGAGCATTCCCCAGCGGAGCAGGATATTGCCGGGTTTGATGTCCCGGTGGACGATCCCCACATCGTGAAGCGCAGCGAGCGGTGCGCAGAGCGCCCCGACCGCCTCGAGCGCCTGATCGACGTCCAGCGAGCCGCGCCTGAGCACGTCCTTGAGTGTCCCGCCGCTCACGAGCTCCATGACCACGGCACCGATCCCGGCGTCGACGTCGAGGACCCTGATGATGGCTGGATGGCCAATGCGCGCCGGGAGCGACGCCTCGCGCGCGAGCTGCGACGCACCGTCGGCCTTCATCACCTGCGGGTGGTAGACCTTCAGCGCGACCTCGCGACCCATGTGCGTGTCGAACGCGAGGTAGATGGCACCAGATCCCCCTCGCCCGAGCTCCCGCACGAGCCGGTAGCGCCCCTGCGCCGACACCCCCTCCGGCTCGATCATCGTCGCCTGGGCCAGGGGAGCCTCGCGAGCGCCGAGCAGGTGTCGGAGCCGCTCGGCCCGAGCTCTCGCCTGTCCATGCGCAACGTCCCGGGCCAGCACCCTCTCGTAGTGCCGGAGCGCCTCGTCGAGTCGACCCTTCCGCTCCGCTCGCTCACCGAGCAGGAGATCCGCACGGAGCGCGTGATGAGCCGAGCCGCGCAGCGCCTCCAGCAGCGGCGCCGCGGCCTCGAGGTCGAGTCGCGCCGCATGGAGATATGCGAGCGCGGCCACGATTTCTTCCTCGGCAGGGCGTGCCCGAACCGCATCGCCGAGCAGCTCGACGGCCCGGAGCTCGAGCCCGACCCGACGCAACGCATCGACCGCCCGATCGATCACCGCGGGGTCCACGAGCGCATCGGGCGCCGCCAGGCGGACGAGTGGCTCCTCAACCGGGTCCGGCGAGCTGGGCTTCGAAGTCCCTCCCTCCACGGCGAGCGCCTGGCTCGTGGTCGGACGCGGCCGCTCGTCCGCGCCAAAGAACCGCCTGACCCGCGTCCAGAACGTCATGACGAGGGCCTCGCTTCACACGACATCGATCCGCCCACCCCCGGGTGACTCGACGACGTCGCCCATGACCAGCACGATCGGCGATGACGTACGGGCTCCGTTGAGCACCAGCGCTCCCGCGGGATTCGACTCGACTCGCGCGAGTCCGTCCCTGAACGCGAACGTGAACGACGACCTTTCCGGGCTCCACGGACGCCGGATCACGACCGCGCGGAGCCCTCGATCGGGTCCGTCCAGCACTTCGAGCTCGAGCGCGCCCGGGCTCGCGGTGAACTGGATCGTGCACTCCGCGCCCAGGCCGATGACCCCGCTCCCCTCGAGCGGCACCCGGCCGGCCACGTCGATCCCTCCGAGCGACGTGCCGTTGCGGCTGCCTGCGTCCCGGAGCGCGAAGCCCGTGGCATCGATGTCGATCGCCACGTGACGCCGGGAGATCCCCGGGTGGCGCAACGGGATGTGGGCGTCGCCGCGCCCGATGTACGTGGGCGCCGCCCCGGCCAAGACCATCCGGACCCCGTCCAGGCGGAGCTCCACCGTACCCGGAGGAGGGAGCTTCCTTTCGAGGTCCTCGAGCATGCGCTCGTACCCTTGTCCCGGTGCATTGGCGCAACAGCGGCGCAACGCGGCGAGCGCGACGTCCCTCGCGCCGGCCGCCATCGCCGCCTCGAACTCGTCGAAGCTCGTGCTCGCGGACTGCGTCGCCTCCCGTGAGCTGGCATCCTCCTCCAGCAGCCGTTCCATCCCCTCGATGTCCCCCGCGGCCTCGTAGCTGCGGGCAGCTCGCTCCTTCTCGCCCACCAGCTCGTAGGACTCACCTGCCTCGTGCGCTTTCCCGATGGTCTCATACAGCCCCGCGGCCTCGGTTGCGAGCTCGCGACGCCGCGGATCGCCGGCAGGCAGCATCTTCGCTTCCTCGAGGAACGCCTTGGCGAGGTCCTCGGCGATCTCCGATGGACGCGCCTCTACCTCCACACGGCGGAGCCAGCGCACCGCGTCCTTCAGAGCAGCAACCCGCTGAGACGGCTCGGCGCGTTGCGCGCGCACGAGGTGCATCTCCGCGACCTTCACGGGCATGTCGGCGAGGGCGTAAGATTCGGCGGCGGCGAGGTAGTCGCCCGCCGCTTCGGCGCCAAGGGCCTTGCGGTAGGTGCTCGAGAACAGCCGCTTCCACACGGAAGGCATGGGTGAATCCCCTTCCGGGTGGTCGTCATTATGGCATAATGAGCTTGCTCATCAAGGTCGCCACAGCTATGAGGCTGGAATGTCAGAGAAACGCTTGGGCGAGCTGCTCGTAAGGAAGAACATCATCAGTCTCGAGCAGCTCCGGTTCGCGCAAGACGAGCAACGCAAGACGGGCGGCGCGCTCGGATACAACCTGGCAAAGCTCGGCATCGTCTCGGACGAGACGGTCACCGAGTTCCTCAGCCAGCAGTACCGGGTGCCCGCGATCAACCTCGCCGACTTCGAGATCGACCCTGAGGTTGCCAGGCTCGTGTCGAAGGAGGTGGCCACGAAGCACAAGGTCATCCCTGTCTCGCGCGCCGGCGCATCCCTCATCGTCGCCATGGCGGATCCGACCAACCTCCATGCCATCGACGACATCAAGTTCCTCACCGGTTACAACGTCGAGCCCGTCGTCGCGTCAGAGACCGCCATCCTGGACACCATCCAGGGGATGTACGACGTCCCCACGGTCTCATACGAAGACGTGATGGAAGGGTTCAATGAGGAGGAGATCGCCTACGGCGAGGATGACGATGACGTCAACGAGCTCGAGCTCGCCAAGGAGAGCGAGGACGCGCCGGTCGTCCGGCTCGTCAACCTGGTCCTCATCAACGCGATCAAGCAGAGCGCGAGCGACATCCACGTCGAGCCTTACGAGAAGTTCTACCGCGTGCGCTACCGCGTGGACGGCGTGTTGCACGAGGAGATGACGCCGCCGCTGAAGCTGAGGAACGCCATCACGAGCCGTCTCAAGATCATGGCGAACCTCGACATCGCGGAGCGACGCCTCCCCCAGGACGGGCGCATCAAGCTGAAGCTGGGCAAGGGACGAGAGATGGACTTCCGCGTCTCTACCTTACCCACGTTGTTCGGCGAGAAGGTCGTGCTCCGGCTCCTCGATAAGTCGAACCTGCAGCTCGACATGACCAAGCTGGGCTTCGAGGACCAGGCCCTGTCGGACTTCAAGTGGGCCATCTCACAACCCTACGGAATGGTCCTGGTCACGGGTCCAACCGGCTCGGGCAAGACGACGACGTTGTACTCGGCACTGGCGGAGCTCAACCAGCCCGGCGTGAACATCTCCACCGCGGAGGACCCGGTCGAGTACAACCTCCAGGGCATCAACCAGGTCCAGATGAAGGACGAGGTCGGGCTGAACTTCGCCGCTTCGCTCCGTTCCTTCCTGCGGCAGGACCCCGACATCATCATGGTCGGCGAGATCCGCGATTTCGAAACGGCGGAGATCGCGGTCAAGGCAGCTCTCACCGGCCACCTCGTGCTCTCGACGCTCCACACGAACGATGCTCCCAGCACCGTGAGCCGGTTGCTGAACATGGGCGTCGAGCCATTCCTGGTCACGGCCTCGACCAACCTCATCCTGGCTCAGCGCCTTGGCCGGAAGATCTGCAAGGACTGCGCGGCGCCGATCGAGATCGAGGTCAAGGCCCTGGAGGATGCGGGGATGTCCGAGGAGCACGCTGCCACGTGCAAGCCCCTCAGGGGACGCGGGTGCTCCATGTGCTCCAACACGGGGTACAAGGGGCGTATCGCTTTCTACGAAGTGATGCCCTTCACCGAGGAGCTCAAGGACCTCGTGCTCCAGGGCTGCTCGACGGCGGAGCTGAAAACGGAAGCCGTCCGTCTCGGAATGAAGACACTGCGGATGAGCGGCCTGGCCAAGGTCTTCGAAGGGGTCACGTCCCTCGACGAGGTCGTGCGCGTCACCGCCCCAGACTAGGGAGAATCCATTGGCGAACCTCCATCAACTCCTGAAAGCCATGGTCGAGAAGGGCTCGAGCGACCTTCACATCACGACGGGGACTCCTCCCCAGCTCCGCATCGACGGTATGCTCGTCCCCTTGAAGATGCCGCCGTTGACCCCCGCCGACACCAAACAGCTCTGCTACTCGATCCTCACCGAGGACCAGAAGGTCCACTTCGAGCAGCACAACGAGATCGACCTCTCGTTCGGCGTCAAGAACCTCTCGAGGTTCAGGGCCAATATCTACATGCAGAGAGGCGCGGTGTCCGGTGCGTTCCGCGCCATCCCGTTCCGGATCCAATCGTTCGAGGAGCTCGGACTGCCACCCATCATCTCCACCTTCGCCGAGAGACCGCGAGGCCTGGTGCTGGTCACGGGACCCACCGGCTCGGGGAAGACGACCACGCTCGCATCCGTCATCGACAAGATCAACAACGAGCGACACCTCCACATCATGACCATCGAGGACCCCATCGAGTACCTGCACCCGCACAAGTCCTCGATCGTCAATCAACGCGAGATCGGCGCCGATACGACGTCGTTCAAGACGGCCCTCAAGTACGTCCTCAGGCAGGACCCGGATGTCGTGCTGCTCGGTGAGATGAGGGACCACGAGACGATGGATGCAGCCCTCGCCATCTCCGAGACCGGACACCTCGTCTTCGCCACGCTCCACACCAACGGATGCGTCCAGGCCATCAACCGGATCATCGACGCGTTCCCCACCCACCAGCAGTCGCAGATCAGAGCCACACTGTCATTTGTCATCGAAGGGATCGTCTGTCAGACCTTGCTGCCGAAAGCATCGGGATCGGGTCGCGTGCTCGCCATCGAGGTCCTCGTGCCCAACCCGGCGGTCAGGGCCCTCATCCGCGACGACAAGGTGCACCAGATCTACAGCATCATGCAGGTGGGCCAGGAAAAGAGCGGGATGATCACTCTCAATCAGTCGCTCGCACAGCTCGTGAAGCGTCGCCTCATCACGATGGACGAGGCCTTCAGCCGCACGAGCGATCTCGAGGAGC
>Ga0233425_10002567_pt1 | contig 35224 bp, 33 predicted proteins | sample Watercolumn_Towu_2_FD_181712 | JGI IMG/M metagenome (GOLD analysis project Ga0233425, IMG submission 181712) | Freshwater microbial communities from Lake Towuti, South Sulawesi, Indonesia - Watercolumn_Towuti2014_140_MG | ecosystem: Environmental > Aquatic > Freshwater > Lake | place...
GACCGTAAGGGCCTGAAGTACGGCCTGTGGCTCACCATCATCCTCGGCGTGCTGTTCACCGCCTGCCAGGCCTACGAGTACGCGCATGCGCATTTCGGCTTCGCCGGCTCGATCTACTCCTCGACCTTCTTCATGGCGACGGGCTTCCACGGCGCCCACGTCATCATCGGCACGATCTTTCTCGCCGTCTGCCTGCTGCGCACCTACAAGGGCGACTTCACCCCGAAGCAGCATCTCGGCTTCGAGTTCGCCGCCTGGTACTGGCACTTCGTCGACGTGGTGTGGCTGTTCCTGTTCGCCGCCATCTACGTGTGGGGCGCCGGCAGCGCCGCTCACTGAGCCGGTCTTCATCGGCCGCCCGGCACGGGCGGCAACCCGGAAGGGCGGCGCGAGCCGCCCTTTTTCGCGTGCGGTGGGCCGCCCGGTGCATCATACCGGCGCTCAGCGAGGAGCATGCCGTGAACCGAGTCGCCACGAACCCGCCCCCCTCCCCGATCGCGACCGGCCTGCGCGGGCGCTGCCCGGCCTGCGGCGAGGGGCACCTGTTCCGCGGCTTCCTCGCCGTCAGGCCGTCTTGCGAGGTCTGCGGCCAGGACTTCTCCGCCTTCGACTCCGCCGACGGGCCGGCCTTCTTCGTGATGTCGATCACCGGCTTCGTCGTGGCGGGCACGGCGTTATGGCTGGAATTCACCTACGAGCCGCCGGTCTGGGTCCACGCGCTCGTGGCGGGCAGCCTCGCCATCGGTTTGAGCCTGGGCCTGGTGCGCCCGCTCAAGGGCCTGCTCGCGGCGGTGCAGTTCGTCAACAAGGCCGAGCAGGGACGCTTCCGCTAGTGGCTGCGCTGTCCGCGATCGAACGCCGCGCGCGCCTGCGCAGCCTGTGGGCACCGGGCTTCGCGGCCCTGGTCTGCCTCGCGATCCTCCTCGGCCTCGGAGTCTGGCAGCTCGCCCGCAAGGGCGAGAAGGAGGCGCTGATCGCCCGCATCATCGAGCGCTCGCACGCCGAGCCGCCGGCCGCCCCTCCCCCCTGCGACGCGTGGGACGCCAAGGCCGACGAGTTCAGCCGGGTGCGGGTGCGGGGCACCTTCCTCCACGACCGGGAGACCCTGGTGCACGGGCTGGCGCCGGGCGAGCCGGGCCGCGCGCTCCAGGGCTTCTACGTGCTCACTCCGCTCAAACGCGACGACGGTTCGACGATCCTGATCAACCGCGGCTTCATCCCGACCGAGCTGAAGCGGCCCGAGGATCGCGCCGCCGGTCAGGTGGTGGGCGAGGCGACGGTGACGGGCATGCTGCGGGCGAGCGAGGCCCGAGGCCTGTTCGTTCCGGAATCCGACCCGAAACGCGACGCGTGGTTCACCCGCGACATTCCCGGCATCAGCGCCGCCCGCGGCCTGACCGATGTCGCCCCCTACCTGATCGAGGCGGATGCCACGCCCAACCCCGGCGGCTGGCCCCGCGGCGGCCAGCTCCGGGTCGATCTGCCGAACAACCACCTGCAATACGCCTTCACATGGTTCGGCATCGCCGCCTGTCTGATCGGCGTCTTTTCCGTTTTCGCGTGGCGACGGCTGCACGAACCGGAGGAGCCGAAAGCCGGCTGACGGCGTTGGCAAGGGTGATGCCGGGATCTCGGCCTCACCCGTGGGATCGGCCTCCCGCGGCAGGATCCGCGGAGTGCCCTCGATGCGCACCGTTGCCAGCCTCCTCATCCTCGTTCTGGCCGGTCTCGCGGCCCGGGCCGACGACGCGAGCCGCGACACCGCCCGCAGGGCCGCCCGCGCCACCATCGAGCGGCAGATCGATGCCTTCCGCCGCAACGACGCCGTGGGCGCCTATGCCGAGGCCGCGCCCCAGATCCGCAACTTGTTTCCCTCGGCCGAGACCTTCATCGCCATGGTGGCGAAGGGCTACGCCCCGGTCCTGCGCCCGCGCAGCTACCGCTTCGAGACAGCGCAGGAGACAGCCGAGGACGAGATCGCCCAGGGCGTGAGCCTCCAAGACGAGGCCGGTCTCGATTGGGTGGCGCTCTACACGCTCCAGCGCCAGGTCGACGGCCAGTGGCGCATCACCGGATGCCAGCTGAAGAAGGCGCCGGGCGAGCGGATCTGACGTCACGGGACGAGAAACCGGTCCGGCTCCGCTTCGACATGGCGAAATCGATCGTGTAGAGGGGGCGCCTTCCCGGAGGCATCCTTGCTGCACGTCTCGACCCGCGGCGCCGCCGCGCCCTTGAGCTTTTCCGATGCGTTGCTCGCCGGCCTCGCCCGCGACGGCGGCCTCTACGTGCCCGAGAGCTGGCCCCAGCTGACCCGTGACGAGATCGCGGGCTTTGCCGGCCTGCGCTACGCCGAGGTCGCCAAGCGCGTGCTGCGCCCGCTCATCGACGGCGAGATCCCGGACGAGCCACTCGATCGCATGATCGAGGACGCCTACTCGACCTTCCGCCATCCGGCGATCTGTCCGCTCACGCAGATCGACGACAACCTGTTCCTGATGGAGCTGTTCCACGGGCCGACGCTCGCGTTCAAGGACGTGGCGATGCAGCTCCTCGGGCGGCTGATGGACTACGTCCTGCGCCAGAAGGGCGCGCGCGCCACCATCGTCGGCGCCACCTCGGGCGATACGGGCAGTGCCGCGGTCGAGGCGTTCAAGGGGCTCGATCAGGTCGACGTGTTCATCCTGTTTCCGCACGGGCGCGTGTCGGAGGTGCAGCGGCGGCAGATGACCACGGTCAACGCGCCGAACGTCCACGCGCTCGCCGTCGACGGCAATTTCGATGATTGCCAGAACCTCGTGAAGGCGATGTTCCAGCACGCCGACTTCGCCGACGCGGTCAGGCTCTCGGGCGTCAACTCGATCAACTGGGCGCGCGTGGCCGCCCAGACCGTCTACTATTTCACGAGCGCGGTGGCGCTCGGCGCGCCTCATCGGAAGGTCTCGTTCGCGGTGCCGACCGGCAATTTCGGCGACATCCTCGCGGGCTGGGTCGCCAAGCGCATGGGCTTGCCGATCGAGCGGCTGATGATCGGCACCAACGCCAACGACATTCTGGCCCGCACCCTGGAGCACGGCGCCTACGAGCCGCGTGGCGTGCAGCCGACGACCTCGCCGTCGATGGACATCCAGATCTCGTCGAATTTCGAGCGGCTGCTGTTCGAGGCGCTGGACCGCGACGCCTCCGCGCTGGGGCGCCTGATGGCGGGCCTCAAGCAGTCGGGCGGCTTCACGCTGAGCCCCGAGGTGCTGGCGAGCGTGCGCGACGAGTTCGACGCGGCCGCCGTGCGCGAGCCCGACGTGGTGGATGAGATCGCCGGCACCTATCGCAAGACCGGCATGGTGCTCGATCCCCACAGCGCCATCGGCGTGCGCGCCGGCCGCAAGCTGCTGGAGAAGGATCCGGCGACCCCGGTGGTGGCGCTCGCCACCGCCCATCCGGCCAAGTTCCCGGATGCGGTCTCGCAGGCGACCGGCGGCGGCCGGCCGGTGCTGCCGCCCCACCTCGCCGACCTGATGACCCGGCCGGAGACCGTGGCGAATCTGGCCAATGATCAGGCCGCGATCGAGCGCTACATCACGGAGCATGCCCGCATCACCCGCGGCGCCTGAGGTGAAATGAACCAGCACTTCTCGACCTTCGGCGCCTCGCCGGGCCTCACGGTCACCCGGCTCGACAACGGTCTCACCGTCGCCACCGAAACCATCCCCGGCGTCGCCACCGCGACGCTGGGCGTCTGGGTCGGGGCCGGCTCGCGGCACGAGCGGGCGGACGAGCACGGGCTCAGTCACCTGATCGAGCACATGGCCTTCAAGGGCACGGCGACGCGCTCGGCCCGAAAGATCGCCGAGGACATCGAGAATGTCGGCGGCGAGATCAACGCCGCCACGAGCACCGAGAGCACGAGCTACACCGCCCGGGTTCTCGGCGAGGATGCCGGGGTCGCCCTCGACGTGCTCGGCGACATCCTGACCCGCTCGGTGTTCGATGAAGGCGAGCTCGCCCGCGAGAAGGGCGTGATCCTGCAGGAATACGCGGCGGTCGAGGATACGCCCGACGACGTCGTCTACGATGCCTTCATCGAGACCGCCTTTCCCGATCAGCCGATCGGCCGGCCGATCCTCGGGCGGCCCGACACGATCCAGAGCTTCGACCGTGCGGCGATCGAAGCCTACATCGCCCGCGAATATGTCCCCGATCGCATGGTGCTCGCCGCCGCCGGCGCGGTGGAGCATGCCGAGATCGTCGCGGCGGCCGAGCGGTATTTCGGCGCTCTGAACCCCGTCGAGGCACCGCCGGTCGTGGCCGGGGTCTACGGCGGCGGCGAGCGGCGGATGCAGAAGCGGCTCGAACAGGCCAACCTCGTGCTCGGGCTGCCCGGCCTCTCCTTCCGCGACGACGGCTACTACGCGCTGCATCTGTTCAGCCAAGTCCTCGGCGGCGGGCTGACCTCGCGGCTCTGGCACGAGGTGCGCGAGACCCGCGGGCTCGCCTACGACATCCAGGCCTTCCACTGGCCCTTCACCGATTGCGGCCTGTTCGGCATCGGCGCGGGTACCTCCGGCGCGGATCTCGCCGAACTCGTCGACGTCACCATCGCCACCACCCGCGAGGCGGCGGAGCGGCTCGATACGGCCGAACTCGCCCGCGCCAAGGCGCAGCTCAAGCTCTCCCTGCTCTCGGCCCTGGAGACGCCGGGCGGGCGCATCGAGCGCAATGCCCGCCAGCTTCTCGCCTGGGGTCGGGTGATCCCGCCGCAGGAGCTGATCGCCAAGATCGATGCGGTCGAGGTCGAGCACGTGCGCGCGGCCGGCCGCGACCTGCTGCGCGGCGCTCCGACGCTCGCGGCGATCGGTCCGATCAAGGGGCTTCCGCCGCTCTCCCGCGTGACGGCAGGCCTTCAGGCGGCCTAACGACGCTCTAAATCCGGGGGGTGACGCCGACGGCCAGCCCTTCCGCCTCCAGGGTCACAGAGAACCGTTTCGGAGACAATCCGGCCGCCATGAACCCTGTTGCCGTCGCGACCATGCTCGGCATCGCCCTCGGCTTCTTCGGTCTGCTCGCCTACGCGCTGACCGTGGGCGAGGCGTGGCTGCTCGCCCTCCTCGCCATCGTCGCGATCGGGGTGTTCGTGCGCTGGGGGGAATGACGGGGCGCTTCCCCGGTCGGCGTGCAGCGGCGGAACCCATGCCTCTCCCGTCCTTGCGCGCGCCCGTCCTTGCGCGCGGCAGCGAAGCCCTCCCTCCGCCGCGTCCTTTCCCGAAAGTGCGGAGCCCTGGATCGCTTCGGCTCCGCCTCGCGACGACGGGTGCGTCGGGCTATTTTCCGTCTTCCAGTGCCGGTCCCCGTGTCGCATCGGTCCCGTGACCCGTACCCGCAAGCGGACCGACCGTGACCGGCTGGCCCGAGCGGGCGGCCGCGTAAATCGCCTCCATCAGGATCATGTCCTGAAGTCCCTCCTCTCCGGGTGTGCGGGGACGGCGATCCTTGAGGATGCACTCGGCCATGTGGTCGAGTTCGAGCGCGAACTGGTTCTTGTGCGTCAGCACCGGTTCGTCGCGCTGGACGTGGCTGCCCTCGCGGTGGGCGACCGTGAGGCGCTGGCCGCGATAGGCGAAGGCGTTGTGCAGGTCGAGCGAGCCGGTGGTGGTGTGGACCCGCAATTCGCGGCTCTCATGCACACCGTAGCTGGTGCCGCATTGGGCGATCACGCCCGAGGGGAAGCGGAGCGTGAAGGCGACGCTCTCCTCGACCTCCTTGAAGCGCGGATCGTTCTCGGGCGTGACGATCTGCGCCTGGATCGAGACCGGCTCCTCGCCGAGCAGGGCCCGCACGCCGTTGAGGCAGTAGATCCCGATATCGGGCAGCGCGCCGCCGCCCGCCAGCGCCTTGCGCAGGCGCCACTGCTCTGGCAGCGCCGTGGTCTGGCCGTTGAAGGCCTCGACCATCTTCACCCGCCCGAACTCGCCGGAACGGGCGAGCCGCACGACCTCGCGGTTGAAGGGCTCGTACTGGCAGCGATAGGCGATCATCAGCTTGACGCCGGCCTTGTTGCAGGCCTCGACCATCTCCTGCGCCTCGGCCGAGGTGTTCGCCATCGGCTTCTCGCACAGCACGTGCTTTCCGACCGCCGCCGCCGCGAGCACCTGATCCCGGTGCAGGCCGTTCGGCGTGACGATGTAGACGACCTTGACCGCGGGGTTGGCCTTCAGCCGGTCCCACTGATCGTAGGCATAGATCGCATCCTCCGGGATGCCGTACTGCGCCGCCGTGAGCCGCGCCTTCTCCGGCGAGCCGGACATCAGCGCCACCGGCTTCGCTTTCTTCGCCTCGCCGAAGGCCGGCAGGATTTCCTCCAGGCTGAGGCGCCCGAGCCCCACGACGGCGAAGCCGACCCGCTCGGAGGGCGGCATCGGTGCGGGCGGCGGCGGCGGCGGCGCGTCGCCGGCATCGCGCCAGTTCGGAAACACGATCCGGCCGTCCTGCAGGGCACCGGTATCGGCCGGCACCGAGGGGGCCGGCGGCCCGGAGGCGGCCCGCGCGCCGCCGCTCAGGCCGAGGGCCGCGCCGGTCAGGCCGGCGCCTCCTGCGAGGAGGAGGCGACGGGACAGTCGGAGGTCATCGGTCATGAAGCGGGTCCGGCCTTGCTGATTGGGTGCCTTGCTCGCACCTGGCCGGAACGCGTCAGCCCGCGGCGGTGGTTCCTTTGATCTGGCCGGGGCCGGTCGACGCGGGCGTCGGATCGGGGTCTTCCACCTCGCCCCGGCGCTGGAGCTGGAGGGCGACGAACCAGCACAGGGCCGCCCAGGCGGCGCCGACGCACCAGCCGGCCAGCACGTCGCTCGGCCAATGCACGCCGAGATAGACCCGGCTGATGCCGACCAGGACGGTCATGGCGATGCCGAGCACCAGCAGCAGCGCCTTGACCCGGCGCCGCCGCTCGACGCGGGCGAGCAGCGTGGCGAGCGTGAGGTAGGCGATCGCCGACATCATGGCGTGGCCGGAAGGGAAGCTCGCCGTGAACACCTCCATGCCGTGCGGCACGAGATCGGGCCGCGGGCGGTGATAGAACAGCTTGAGCACCGTCGAGACCGCCTCGCCGCCCCCGACCGCGGCGAGCACGAACACCGCCACCCGCCGCCGGCCGGAGAGGGCGAGATAGATCACCGCCGCCGCCGTGAGGAACACGATGGTGACGACGCTGCCCCAGCCGGTGATGTCGCGCATCGCCTCCTCCAGCCAGGCGGGGCCGAGCGGGTCGGACAGGTCGGCGGGGTTGCGCAGGGACAGCAGGATCTTGCGGTCGAGCGCCGCGGTCGAGCCTTCGCCGACCTCGCGGGCGAGCGCGAAGAAGCCGTAGCCGAGGGTACTGACGAGGAGCAGTGAGACCAGCGGCCCGACCTCGTTGAGGTGGAGCCGCAGCCATACGGCGGACGAGCCGCGCCAGAGGGCGCCGCCGCTGTTTCGCGCGATACCGGGCAGTCTCATGCCGCATCCCCGAATGCGATGGTCGCGACCCGCTCCCACGGACCGCCAAGGTAACGCCATAGCAGCACGCCCGGGGCGTGGAAGTGCGACGGTCTGAAATCCTGGCTGAGCGCGGCGTGCAGCGCGCGGGCGGTGTCAGGCGCGACCTTGTTTTGCACGGTGACGTGCGGGCGCCAGCCCTGGCGGTCCTGTGCCGTGAGATGCTCGCGGAACGCCGCCGCGATCCGCCCGCGGAAGGCGGACAGCGCCTCCGATTCCAGCACGTAGGCGACGCCGCGCCCGGTGAAGCGCACCCCCGTCACCGCCACGTCCGGCGCGCTCTGCGTGCGGGCGAGCGCCGTCACCGTCTCGGTCACGCCCGCTGCATCCTCGCCCGGCAGGTGGTGGAACAGCGTGGCGTGGGCCGGGATGTGGTTCAGCGCCTCGGGGAAATGCCGCCGCCTCAAACCGTCGAAGGTGGCGAAGGCCGCCGCGTCCATCTGCAGCGTCAGGATCAGCGGGGCGGCCTCGGACAACGCTTCGCACTCTCGGATCGGGGCCGGTCGCCCGGCGCACCCCGGGCAAGATGGTGCGGCGGGAACGCGTATCCAGCGGGCCGGTTGTGGTGCGGCTGCGCTGTTCAGCCGGTCCTGCGGCGTCTAGGAGACGGGGATGGCCCGCAGGAACAGAGAGATCATCCACCGGGGACGCGACGGGTGGCTGTTCCTGATCGGGGGCACCAACGGGGTGCTCCTGCAATACCGGCGTTCGCTCGCCGGCTGGTGGCACCTGCGTCGCTGGGCCCGGCTGATCGAGGCGCGCGCCGCCCGGGCGCAGGCGCTCGGCATCCGCTACGTCCACACCATCGTGCCGGAAAAGCTGTCGATCTACGACGACCGCACCCTCGACCTCGATTTCGATCCGCGCCTGTCGCCGGCCCGCCGGCTCGCCCGGCGCCTCGCCCGGATGAGCGGCTACGTCGATCTCGTCGCTCCCCTGCGCGCGGCCCGGGACGACGGGGAGCCGCTCTACCGCCGCACCGATTCCCACTGGACCTATGAGGGCTGCCTGATCGGCTACCGGGCGCTGCTGCGCGCCTGCGGTGCCGTGGCGCCGCCCGATATCGCCGAGCGCCCGCGCTTTCCCCACGACGGATTGTGGGATCTCGGCGACAAGCTGCCCGAGCGGCCGCGGGAGACGGTGGTGAACTGGGCGGTGCATCGCGACGCGTCGCGCGCCTATGCCAGTCCGCTGGTCGAATCCTACGAGGCGGCGGGAAAGGCGGGCGACCTGCATGTCGGCGCCCACGTCATCTACCGGAACCCCTCCCCCCAGGCCGACCCGCGCACCCTGGTGCTGTTCGGGGATTCCTACGCGCATTTCGCGCCGATCATGCTGACGAGCTTCCTCGCCGAGACGTTTCGCGAGATGCACTTCGTCTGGTCGTCGAGCATCGACTGGGGGTACGTCGAGCGGGTGCGCCCCGACATTCTGATGTTCGAAATGGCCGAGCGCTTCCTCGTGCGCATTCCGAGCGACGATTTCGACGTCGCGGCTTACGAGAAGCCCGGGATGGAGAAGCCGGTGCGCCAGGCGGAGATGGCGCCCCTGGTCTGACGCGCTGCGGCGCCCCTCGAGGAAGGGGCGCCGGATCGCTTTCCAACGGATCGGCCCCCGGGAGCGCATCCCGACGAGGCGGTCACCGGCTCGTCGGAAGAACGCATGTCGAAGCAAGCCTTTCGAGGCGCCGACCTGATGCCAACCGGTCGGATCCGGCTCTAGCGGGCGCAGACCCGCTGGCGGGCCGGGCCGCCGCCGGTGGCCTGGTAGCTCTTCGCGTGGCCGATCGAGCCGGTCATGTCCTGGGTCGGATTGCCGCCGCCGCGCTTCACCACGATGTCGCAGTAGCCCGACCCGCCGCCCACTGCGAGCGGCAATGCGCCGAAGCCGCCATTGGCGACGCGCGGTGGGGCGGGAGGCAGGACCTGCGACGGCAAGGCGGTCCAGGTGCCGTTCTTGGCGCGAGCCGACTGCGCGGCAGCCGGCAGGCTCGTGGTCGCGAACGCCATCAGAAAGACTGACGCGAAGGACGCGAAGCGCAGCATGTCGTGCTCCTCTCTTGTTCAAGTGTCGCTTAATTTCGAAGCAAGAGCACACGTAACATGCAGTTTAGGCAAGAAAAGTGCGATTGAGCACAATGTCGTGATAAATTTTAATCCGCAGAAATATAAATAAATCGATGCGGATTAGATCTTTTGCTCGGACGTATACAGGAAATACGGAGCGTTGCTGCGGCGCTCTGGTCATGCCGCTTCAGGCGTCCTCGGCGGACGCTCGGCTGTTCGGGTGTCTCGATCGCGCCGCGCGACGATGGTCCTGCGGCGATGCGCACCCACTCTCAAGGACGATCGTCCTGGCCTCGCTTCGGCCGGGGCGGGTGCGGGTTGACGATGCGGGCTGACCCGGTGCGGAGACGAAGACAGGCCGCGCCCCTGTCCGGGATGCGGCCTGTCCGATCTCGTTGTCGTCTGCGCGGTGACGGGCCGGCGACTGGGCGGGAACGCCTCTAGACCCCGACGCGCTTCTGCGCCGACGATTGGAACGTGCTGTTCGGCATACCCGGCGAGGGCGCGCCCATCAGGGACATCGGTGCCGCGGCGGTGGCCTTCGGCGACGGTGCCTCGTTCGCGGCCGGATCGACCTCCCTCGCCCTGAAGCCCGCGGCAAGGCCCTTGGCCTCGCCGAGATCCTTCGGCGAGAGCTTCGTGGCGACCTCGTCCCGCTTGCGCCCCGCTTCCTGATCCCCCTGCGCCGCGGCGGCGGAGAACCAGAGATAGGACTGGACGAGATCCTGCCCGACGCCGAGGCCCCGGGCGTAGAGCACGGCCAGATTGTACTGGCTGTCGCGCACGCCGTGCTCCGCCGCCCGGCGGAAGGCGTTCGCGGCGTTCGTGAAGTCGGGCTTGCCGTTGGCGGCCGGGTTCTCCGCGTGCAGGACCGCCAGATTGTGCATCGCCCGGATATTGCCCTGGTCGGCAGCGCGGCCGTACCAGGCCTTCGCCTTCTCGACGTCGCGGGTGACGCCGGAGCCCTTCTCGTAGGCGTTGCCGACCTTGAATTGGGCCGGCGCGTAACCGGCCATCGCCAGCTTTTCGTAGAACCGGGCAGCGACCGTGAGGTCGCGTGTCACGCCGCGGCCCTCGGCCTGGCGCGAGGCGATCTCCCACACGGCGGCCCCGTCGCCGTCGAGCGCGTCCTGCTTGAGCTTGGCAAGGGCCGGCGGCAGGCCGGCGAGGTCGGTGCCGAGCGCGGCCATGCCGGCGACCTGGGGCAGCCCGCGCTTGGCCGCCTTCGGCTCGGCGAGGGATTGCGTCGTCGCCGGATCGGCCACGCTCGTCGGAGCTCCGGTCGGGACCGTCGCTTCGGCGGGAGCCGGGGCGGCGGGAGCCTGAGCCTGAGCGGGGGCTGCCGGGTTCGGCTCGGCCGCGGTCTCGGCACTGCGGGTCGCCGAAGCATCGGAGGATGCGGCGGGAGCGGTGCCGGCCACCGGACGGGAGTCCGGTGGGGCCGCCTCGCCGTTCGGCGCACTCTTGCCGGCCAGGAAGGCCTGGTAGGCGCCGAGCGCCAGGACGACGGCGGCGAGGCCGAGCAGCAGCGTGCGACGGCGGCCGTCGAGGGCGCCGCGGAGCCGCGCCAGGGGCGCCGACTCGGCGCCCGGCGTACGGGCCGCCGGGGCGACCTTGTCGCGCAGCCGAGCCGCCAGCGGGGCCTCGGCCGCGGCTTCGACCTGGGCCGCCTGCGCGGCGCGGCGCGCGGCGGCGATGAAGCTCGTCTTGATGTCGGTGCTGCCGACCGTCGGGCCGGCCTCCGGCATGGCCGGGCGGCCGGGCGCGGGCCGGCCGGCGCCGGGCTCCAGCAACTCGTCGGACAGGCGGCTCGCCTCCATCCCGCCGGCCTCCTCGGACGCCGCCGCCGGGCGTGGGCGGGCCGGCGCCGCGGCAGCCGCCTTCGGAGCGGCGGGACGCTCCTGCGAGAGGCGCTCTTGCGAGAGGCGCTCCTGCGAGGGCCGATTCTGGGACGGGCGCTCGCTCGGCGGCAGCCCGCGGGGCGCGCGGTCCTGCGGGGCGGCAAGGGTCATCGCCGCGGCGGAGGTCATGGTCCGGTCGAGTTGCTCGCTCAGTCGCGTCAGCACCGCCTGGACGCCCTCCATCGTCGATTGGAGGCGCTGGTCCGAGCCCTTCTGGTTGGCGCGCAGCTCCGCGAGATCGGCCCGCAGCAGCGCGAACTCGCCGCCGGCGTCCCTGAGCGGGGCGGCCGAGCCAGCCACGGCCTCCCGGACCGCACGCTCGACGGCGGATTCCACGTCGGCTCCGCTGCGCAGGGCGGCGACCTGAGAGAGCAGGTCGCCCATGGCGCGTTCGAGCCGCGCCACGGCCGGGTCGGTGTCGCGCGGAGCGTCGAGCCGGCTCGCCAGGGCGAGGACGTGGCGTTCCAGGGCGTCGAGCCCGCTGCCGCCCGCGCTGACGCGATCGACCTTCTCGGCCACCGCCTCGAGCCGTTCGATCAACTCGCCGACGGGGCCGGCCTTGGCGTGGCCGAGCCGCTCGGCCAGCGCCTCGAACCGTCCGAGAAGTTCGCTCGGCAGCGCCCGGGCGGGATCGGGCGTCTTGAGCTCGCCGCGGATCTCCTCCAGCAGCGGCTTGATGGCGGCGATCCCCGCATCCTCGTCCCGTTGGAGCTGGGCGATCTGAGCGCTGATCGCCTGCACGCCCTGAGCGAGGCTCTGGATCCGCTCCGGGCCGGCCAGGGCCGCCACGAGGCGGCGGATCTCGTCGAGTTCGCGGAACACGCCGTCGAGGGCGTTCTGGTCGGCCGGACCCGACAGGGTGCCGGCGAGGGCGCCGGACAGGGCTTCATCGACCTTGGCGGCCACGCGTTCGACTTCGCCCGCGATCCGGGCATGGACGTCGTCGGCTACGTCCCCGGCCAGCCGGTCCACTTGGACGCGCATCAGCTCGATCGGTGCGGCGATGGCGGCGAGCTCCTGCGGGTCGCGTGCCCGCCGGAGATCGCTGGCGACGGCCTGCATGGTCTGCTCCAGCTCGCCCACGTCGCGGCCCGTGGCGAGCCCGCCGAGCACGTCACGCAGCCGGCTTGTCTCGCGCTGCAACTCGGCGATGGCCGGCGACGGCTCCTGGCGGTGCGCCCCCTCCGCGTCCGGGCCGGCGGCGAGCGCTCCCGTCTCAGCCATCTCCGGCCCGGTCGTGCCGGCGGCGTTCCACTCGGCAATGCCCTCTTCCAGCTCGCGTTGGCGCCGGCGGACCTCGGCGACGGCGTCGCGGACCTCGGTGGCGAGGGGGCGGCCGCGCCGGCCGAGGGGCCGGGGCGCGCTGAGCTGCCCGGCAAGTTCCCCCACCTTGCGCTCGATGTCGCCGATCATCCGGGCGGCCTCGGCCTTCGAGGCTTCGCGCTCTTCGCTGATCGAACGGTCGAGCGCGTCGAGGCGCCGCATCATCGCGCCGATCGAGGCTTCGAGCGAGGCTGCCGGCGGGAGCGCGGCGGGAGCCTCAGACGGCGAAGCAGCGAGAGCCGCATCGCGGCGCTTGTGCTGCGGCGGCTCCTTCCGGGGCGCAGCGGTCTTGTCCGCCGCACGTCCTCCGACCTGTCGTGCCTGATCCGCGCCTGCTTCCTTGGCCGGAGATGACGCGTCCGCGCGCCGACGCCTCGGTCCCGGCTTCGACGTTTCGGGCGCGGCCACGGAGGCGATCCAGCTCTCAAGCGGCACCCCCGCCCGCCGGGCGACCTCGCGGGCAGCCGCGAGCACCTCCGGGTCGAAGCTGTCGAGGCTGATCGGGGCAGTCTGTTTCATCTCGCGGAGATCCGAAGTCGGCGGCTTCCGGTGTCCGCCGGGCTGCCGATTCGCGCGGGGGGCGTGAGGCGGCGGATTGCGGAACGGACAGGACCGACCTTTTCCAATCTTGGTAAATGCTCAGTTAAGACAGCCGGGCGTTGAGAGCGCTTTTCCGGGACCTTCAGGCAGCGGAGCGCTCGGGCGGGTCGGGGCGTGCGCTCGAAAGGGTGCCCAGGGGTGCAATTTCCGAGAATACAACCGGGGTGGGCCTTGCGGATCGTCCGCGAGATAGTTTACATATGAACTATCTTGGATCTGAGCCGGCCGGACCGGTTTGGTTCACCTGAAAACGATGCGGGAGGCTGACGCGATGCCGAGCTACCGGGCTCCGGTCGAGGACACCCTTTTCCTCCTCAACGACGTTCTCGCGATCCACCGGTACGATAATCTTCCGGGCTTCTCCGATGCCTCGGCGGATGTGGTCGAGGCGGTGCTCAACGAGGGCGGCAAGCTCGCGGCCGAAATCTTCTCGCCTCTGAACCTGTCCGGCGACCAGGAGGGATGCACGCGCCGCGAGGACGGCAGCGTCGCCACGCCGAAGGGATTCAAAGCGGCCTACGACGCCTACGCGGCCGGCGGCTGGATGGGGCTTTCGGTTCCGGAAGAGTTCGGCGGCCAGGGCCTGCCGCACGTGCTCAACACGGCGATGCAGGAATTCGTCTCCGGCGCCAATCTCGCGCTCGGCATGTATCCCGGCCTGACGCAGGGTGCGGTGGCCGCACTGCTCGTCCACGGCTCGGACGAGCAGAAGAAGACCTATCTGCCGAAGATGGTGGAGGGCGCCTGGACCGGCACGATGAACCTGACCGAGCCGCATTGCGGCACGGATCTTGGGCTCCTCAAGACCAAGGCGGTTCCGAACGGCGACGGCTCCTACAGCCTCACCGGCACCAAGATCTTCATCTCGGCGGGCGAGCACGACCTCTCGGAGAACATCGTCCACCTCGTCATTGCCCGGATCGAGGGCGCGCCCATGGGCACCAAGGGCATCTCGCTCTTCGTGGTGCCGAAATTCCTCGTGAACGCCGACGGCTCGCTGGGCGAGCGCAACGCGGTGTCCTGCGGCTCCCTCGAGCACAAGATGGGCATCCACGGCAACGCCACCTGCGTAATGAACTACGACGGCGCCAGGGGCTGGCTCGTGGGCGAGGAGAATCGCGGGCTGGCCGCGATGTTCGTGATGATGAACGAGGCCCGGCTCGCCGTCGGCGTACAGGGGCTCGGCCAGTCCGAGGTCGCCTACCAGAACGCGGTCGCCTATGCCCGCGAGCGACTCCAGGGCCGGGCGCTGACCGGTGCCAAGGCGCCCGAGAAGGCCGCCGATCCGATCATCGTCCATCCGGACGTGCGCCGCACGCTGATGCAGATCCGCGCCTTCAACGAGGCGGGACGCGCGCTGATCCTCTGGACGGCGCTCAACTCCGACATCGCCCATCGCTCGCAGGATGCGGGGGAGCGGCAGGCGGCCGACGACATGCTCGGCCTGATGACCCCGGTGGTGAAGGGCGTGCTGACCGACCGGGGCTTCGCCAACGCGGTCGAGGCGCAGCAGATGTTCGGCGGCCACGGCTATGTCGAGGAATGGGGCATGTCGCAGTTCGTGCGCGATGCCCGCATCGCCATGATCTACGAGGGCGCCAACGGCATCCAGGCCATGGACCTGATCGGCCGGAAGCTGCCCAAGGATGGCGGCCGGGCGATGATGACCTTCCTCACCGAGGTGCAGACCTTCATCAAGGACCACGGCGAGGACGAGGCGATGAAGCCCTTCGTCGCCCCGCTCCAGCCGGCGCTCAACGACCTCCAGGGGGCGGTGATGTGGCTGATGCAGAACGCCTTCGCCAAGCCCGACAATGCCGGTGCCGGGGCCACCGACCTGATGCATCTGCTCGGCACCGTCGTGCTCGGCTACATGTGGGGCAGGATCGCCAAGGCCGCGCTGGCGCGGAAGGCGGAGGGCTCCGACGTCGAGCGGATGGACGCCAAGCTCGTCCTCGGCCGCTTCTACATGGAGCGGATGCTGCCGGAGACGTCCTTGCGCCTCGCGCGGATCAAGGCCGGCGCCGAGACGACCATGGCGCTGCCGGCCGAGGCGTTTTAAACGCTCCACACCGAGCCCTCTCCCCCTTTCTGCGGGTGAGGGTGGCCCCCGAAGGGGATCGGGTGGGGCGGATGACGGGCGCCGAGTCCTGCACCGTCGTTCCCCTCTCCCGCCCGCTCCGCGGGCACACTGCCCCGCAGAGGGGGGAGGGTCGTCACCGGCGGTGATGAAGGACACGAGGAAGCGCTGAGATGCCCGAGGCCTACATCTACGATCACGTCCGCACGCCCCGCGGCCGCGGCAAGCCCGACGGTTCGCTGCACGAGGTGACGGCGCTCCGCCTGGCCGAGACGGCGCTGCGCGCCCTCAAGGACCGCAACGGGCTCGACACCCGTCAGGTCGACGACGTGGTGCTCGGCTGCGTCGATCCGGTCGGCGAGGCCGGCGGCGACATCGCCCGCGCCGCCGCGCTGGTGGCCGATTACGGGAACCACGTGCCCGGCGTACAGATCAACCGCTTCTGCGCCTCGGGGCTGGACGCCATCAACTTCGCCGCCGCGCAGGTCATGGCCGGCCAGCACGACCTCACCGTCGGCGGCGGCGTCGAATCGATGAGCCGCGTCGGCCTCGGCGCCTCCGGCGGCGCCTGGCCGGTCGATCCGGCGATCGCGGTCAAATCCTACTTCATGCCGCAGGGCGTCTCGGCCGACCTCATCGCCACCAAGTACGGCTTCAGCCGCGACGATTGCGACGCCTACGCCGTCGAGTCGCAGAAGCGCTCCGCCAAGTCCTGGGACGAGGGCCTGTTCCGGAACTCGGTCGTGCCGGTCAAGGACATCAACGGCATCACCCTGCTCGACCGCGACGAGCACATGCGGCCGTCGACCGACATGCAGTCTCTGGCGAGCCTCAAGCCCTCCTTCGTGCAGATGGGCCAGATGGGCGGCTTCGACGCCGTGGCGGTCGATGCGCACCCGGATGTCGAGGCGGTGGATCACGTCCACCACGCCGGCAATTCCTCGGGCATCGTGGACGGCGCGGCCGCCGTGCTGATCGGTTCGCGCGAGGCGGGCGATCGGGCCGGGCTGCGCCCGCGGGCCCGGATCCGGGCGTTCGCCAATATCGGCTCCGATCCGGCGCTGATGCTGACCGGCCCCGTCGACGTGACCCGGAAGGTGCTGGCGCGGGCCGGCATGGGCCTCTCCGACATCGACCTGTTCGAGATCAACGAGGCCTTCGCCTCGGTGGTCCTGCGCTTCCACCAGGCCTTCGACCTCGACCCGGCACAGGTGAACGTCAACGGCGGCGCCATCGCGATGGGGCATCCGCTCGGTGCCACGGGGGCGATGATCCTCGGGACCGTGCTCGACGAGCTGGAGCGCACCGGCAAGGAGCGGGCGCTCGTCACGCTGTGCATCGGCGCCGGCATGGGCACCGCCACGATCATCGAGCGGGTGTGATCGAGCCGGGCGGCGTCATGCCGCCGCCCCGCCCTGCCATCCGCCCGCAAACGCTGCTAAGGGCCTCCCACGCCGTGCCCTTTTGACCGGGTGCGGTCCCAGAACAACCATGGGAGAGACGCCACGATGAAGACGACGAAAGCCGCCCTGTGCCTCGCTGCCGTGCTGGCCCTGCCGCTCGCGGCGCGGGCCGACGACAACACGGACAAGCTCGCCGTCGCCACCAAGCTCACCGAGAAGACGGTGCTCAAGAACCTCGATACCGGCTTCGGCGGCGCCCTCGAGAAGACCGTCTCGACGATGCCCGACGACAAGGCCGAGAAGGTGCGCAAGGAGGCCAAGGCCGAGTTCGACAAGCAGCGCCAGGCGCTGCTCGAGGGCCTGTCCAAGCAATACGCCGAGAAATTCAGCCTCGACGAGCTGAAGGAACTCGACAAGATCTACGACGACAAGACCTACCAGAAGTTCCAGGCCGTCAATGCCGACCCGAAATCGGAGGTGAACCTGCTGTCGCAGGCGGTGGTGACGCGGCTCCTGAACATGCTGACGCTCGCTGCCGCCAACGACCAGACGGGCGGCGCCCCGGGCGGTCTGCCCGGCGGCATGCCGACGCCCGCCAAGTAAGCCGGCGGAGGCGGAGGATGAGCGGTGCGACGGGCAGCTTCGGAGGGGGCGCGTCAGGCGACGCGCTTCACCTTTGCGCCGTCGGCCGCGAAGCCCGCGACCGGCGGCAGGGCCTCCAGGGCCGGACGGGCGAAATGGTAGCCCTGCAGCAGGTCGATGCCGAGGCCGTGCAGCGTCTCGGCTTCGGCCGCGCTCTCGATGCCCTCGGCGATCACCGCGACGCCCAGCGTCCGCGCGATCTGCGTGATGCCGCCGACGATGGTGCGGCGCCCGGCATCCGCCTCGATGCCACGCACGAGGTCCATGTCGATCTTGATGAGGTCCGGGCGGAAATTGGCCAGCAGGCCGAGGCCGGCATAGCCCGCGCCGAAATCGTCGAGCGCCGTCAGAAAGCCCTGCCGCCGGTATTCCTCGACGATGCGCCGGACATGGGCGGTGTCGTGGAAGCGCTCGTTCTCGGTGAATTCGAAATTAAGGCGCCCGTTGTCGAAGCCGACGCGGCGGGCGGCCTCCAGCGATGCGCGGATGCAGGCGGCCGGCTCGTAGACCGCGTTGGGCATGAAGTTGATCGAGAGCTTGGTATCGCCCTCCGGCGGGAACAGCCGGCCGGCGAGTTCGATCGCCTTGACCCGCGCCGCCTGATCGAACCGGTACAGGGTTTCCTCGGTGACCCGCGACAGGATCGAACCGGCGGGCTCGCCCCCCGGTCCGCGCACCAGCGCCTCGTAGCCCCAGACGCGCGCGTTGGCGACGTCGACGATGGGCTGGAAGGCCATGGTGAAGGCGAAGTCGAGCTCCGCCCCGTCGCGGCAGGCTCGGCAGGCGTGTCGCGCTCGGGCGTCCGTCGTCATGGTCTGTCCGGAGGTGGTCATGGAGGGACGGGGCGGTTCGCGCATCCGTTCCATCCGCCATGACGAGCGCTTCCCCTTAAGATTCCGATACGGCCAGGCTCTTTTCCTTCGAGGTTCCGCGATGACCGCCACCGAGAATTTCCGCTTCGAGATCGATGCCGACGGCATTGCGCTCGCGACCTGGGACATGCCCGGCCGCTCGATGAACGTCATCACCATGGAGGTGATGGCGGAGCTCGAGCGGATCGTCGACGCGGTCGTCGCCGACGAGGGCGTCAAGGGCTGCGTGATCGTCTCCGGCAAGAGCAACTTCTCCGGCGGCGCCGACCTCACCATGCTCCAGGGCCTCGGGGTCGAGTACGAGCGGCTCAAGGCGGCCGAGGGCGAGGAGGTGGCCATGCGCCACTTCTTCGAGGAGTCGCGGCGCTTGAGCCTCGTGTTCCGCAAGCTCGAGACCTGCGGCAAGCCCTTCGCCGCCGCGGTGCACGGCCTCTGCCTCGGCGGCGCGTTCGAGCTGGCGCTGGCCTGCCACCACCGCGTGCTCGCCGACGACGACAAGACCCGCGTGGGGCTGCCCGAGATCAAGGTCGGCCTGTTTCCCGGCGGCGGCGGCACGCAGCGGGTGGCGCGCCTGATGCAGACCGGCGACGCGCTGCAGATGCTGTTCAAGGGCGAGCAGATCCGGCCCCTCATGGCCAAGAACATGGGCTTGGCCCATACGGTGGCCCCGGCGGCCGAGATCGTCGAGCGGGCCAAGGCGTGGATCCGCGAGGGCGGCTCGGCGGTGGCGCCCTGGGACGTGCCGAAGTTCAAGGCGCCGTCAGGGAAAGTCTATTCGCCCGCCGGCATGATGATCTGGCCGCCGGCCAACGCGATCTACCGCCGCGAGACCCACGACAACTATCCGGCCGCCAAGGCCATCCTGGCCTCGGTCTATGAGGGCCTGCAACTTCCGATGGATCTCGGCCTCAAGGTCGAGAGCCGCTACTTCGCCCACATCCTGCGCACGCGGGAAGCGCAGGCGATGATCCGCACGCTCTTCATCTCCATGGGCGAGATCAACAAGGGCGCCCGCCGGCCCAAGGACGTGGAGCCGACGAAGGTGGCCAAGGTCGGCGTGATCGGCGCCGGCTTCATGGGCGCGGGCATCGCCTACGTCACAGCGCAGGCCGGGATGGCGGTCGTCCTGATCGACCGCGACCAGGAGGCGGCCGACGCCGGCAAGGCGCATTGCCACAAGCTCATCACGGGCCAGATCAACCGCGGCAAGGCCAAGACCGCCGACCGCGACGCCCTGCTCGCCCGCATCACCGCGACGCCGGACTATGCCGCGCTCTCGGACTGCGACCTCGTCATCGAGGCGGTGTTCGAGGACCCGAAGGTGAAGGCCGAGGTGATCGGTCGGGTCGAGGCGGCGCTGCCGGAGCACGCGATCTTCGCCTCCAACACCTCGACCCTGCCGATCTCGGGCCTCGCCCAGACCTCGAAGCGGCCCGAGCAATTCGTCGGCATCCACTTCTTCTCGCCGGTGGAGAAGATGCTTCTCGTGGAGATCATCCGCGGCAACCAGACCGGCGACCGCGCTGTTGCCACGGCCCTCGACTACGTGCGGGCGATCAAGAAGACCGGCATCGTCGTCAACGATGCCCGCGGCTTCTTCGCCAACCGCTGCGTGCTCGCCTACATCCGGGAGGGCCACAAGATGCTCGCCGAGGGCGTACCCCCGGCGATGATCGAGAACGTGGCGCGGATGGCCGGCATGCCGGTCGGACCGCTCTCGCTCAACGACGAGGTGGCGCTCGATCTCGGCCTCAAGATCATGCGGGCGACCGAGGCGCAGCTCGGCGAGGGCGCCGTCGATCCCGACCAGAAGCAGCTCCTCGTCGCGATGGTCGAGACCCACGGCCGCCTCGGGCGCAAGAACAAGCGCGGCTTCTACGACTATCCCGAGGGCGGCCAGAAGAAGCTCTGGTCGGGGCTCGCCGAGATCCAGCCGAACCGGCTCGATCCCGACAGCCTCGACGTGGAGGAACTGAAGCACCGCTTCCTCGTGGCGCAGGCGCTGGAAGCCGCCCGCACGGTGCAGGAGGGCGTCGTCACCGATCCCCGCGAGGCGGATGTCGGCTCGATCCTCGGCTTCGGATTCGCCCCGTTCACCGGGGGTGCGCTATCCTACATCGACTTCATGGGGGCCGGTGCCTTCGTGGCGCTGGCCCGCGCGCTCGAAGCCAAGCACGGCCCCCGCTTCAGCCCGCCGGACAACCTCCTGGCGATGGCCGAATCCGGCGGGCGCTTCTACGACGCGCTGAAGCAGGCAGCCTGACCGACCGATGGGCGGCCGCCCTCCGGGAAGGCCGCCCGGCACGGAACCCAACCGCTCCGCTTTCGTTCACCGCCCGACCGCAGTGAGCGAACCGGAGTTCCCCTTGTCGACCCTCATCAAGATCCTGATCGCGTTCTTCCTGCCGCCGATCTCGGTGCTGATGACGAACGGGATCGGGATCCAGTTCCTGTTCAACATCCTGCTCTGCCTGCTGTTCTACCTGCCGGGCTCGATCCACGCGCTCTACCTGCTGCTGCGCGACCGCTGAGCAGACCTACGGCTCATCCCTCAGGACGTCCCGCTGCGCCCTGAGGTGATCCATCAGCCGCTCGGCGATCCGCCCCGGCGGACGGCCCGCCGGGTGGATCATCACGGTCTCGATCGGCAGGCGCGGCCGGAAGGGCCGCAGCACGATCGGCAGGCCGGCGAGGTTCCGCGCTGGCAGCGGATCGACGATGGCGATCCCGAGACCTTCGGCCACGAGACCGCAACGCGCGGCGGTGTACTGCGCCGTGAAGGCGATGCGCGGCGTGACGCCCGCTTCCGCGAAGGCCGCCTCGACCCGGTGCTGAAAAAGGCCCGGCGCGCCCGCGATCAGCGGCGCATCGGCGAGATCGGCAGGGGTGATCGTCGTCTGGGCCGTCAGCACATGCAAGCGGGGCAGCGCGCAGACGGCATCCATCGCCAGGAAGGGCTCGCTGACGACCCCCTCATGGCTTGGTTGTGGCCGTACGAGACCGATGTCGCACTGCTCCGACGCCGTCCAGGACCAGATCGTCTCCGGGCTCGGCACATGCACCGCGACATGGATGCCGGGACTGTCTTCGCTCAACGCGCGGATGGCGCGGGGCAGCGGGCCGGCGGCGAGCGAGGGCTGGCAGGCCACGCGCAGCGGGCCGGTGCCGAGGTCGCGGATCCGGCGTCCCGCCTCGCGCAGGCGCTCGAGTCCGGCATCGCTGCGCTCGACCTCGCGGGCAAAGGCCTCGCCCTCCCGCGTCGGCAGGGCAGCGCCGTGGCCGCGCACGAACAGCGCGAATCCGAGCTCGGCTTCGAGCCCGGCGATGGCGCGGCTGACATGCGGCTGGCCGATGCCCAGCGCCCCCGCCGCTCGCGTCATGCCGCCGTAGCGAAGCACCGCCCGGAACAGGTCGAGATGAGCCGGGTTCATCATGCCTCGTCTGCATGGAAGCCACTGTGAGAGGCATTTGACGGCATGGCCCTTCGATGGTGTCAATGCCGCGGCCGCATCCCACCGGCGGTTCGACCACCGATCGATGATACCGAGGGCCGATGCTCCGCCTCCTGCTTCCCTCTCTTCTCGCTGTCGCGGCGGGTGTCAGCATCGTCGTCCAGCAGGTGCTGAACACGCGCCTGCGCACGGATCTCGGCTCGGCGGCCTGGGCCGGCTTCGCGAGCTACGCCGTGGGCCTCGCCTGCATGGCGCTGCTCATCCTGACGCTGCGCGATCCCCTGCCCTCCGCGAGCGTGGCGGCCCGGCTGCCGTGGTGGGCCTGGAGCGGCGGCGTCTTCGGCGCGCTCTTCATCGGGCTCGCCATCGTCCTCGTGCCGCAACTCGGCGCGGCGGCCTTCATCGCCCTGCTCGTGGCCGGGCAGATGCTGGCCTCGGTCGCCTTCGACCATTTCGGCTGGATGGGCCTCGCCCAGCGCCCGCTCGACGGCCCGCGGCTCGTCGGCGTCGCGCTGCTGGTCGGCGGCGTGATCCTGATCCGGCGCTGAAGCGGGTCAGGCGCCGACGGCGTGCAGCACGATCTCCCGCCGATGCCCCCGGTCGCGGTGCTCGATCAGGTAGATCCCCTGCCACGTGCCGAGCGCGAGGCGGCCACCCTGCACCGGCACGGCGAGGCCCGAATCGGTCAGCATCGTGCGGATATGCGCCGGCATGTCGTCGGGCCCCTCCATGCCGTGGACATACTGTCCGTGGCGGGGCGCGAAGCCGTCGAGCGCAGTCATCAGATCGACGCGCACGTCCGGGTCGGCATTCTCCTGGATCGTCAGCGAGGCTGAGGTGTGCCGGCAGAACACGCTGACGAGGCCGGTGCGGATGCCGCTCTCGGTGACGAAGGCCGCCACCGCCTCGGTGATGTCGGTGAAGCCGGGGCCGGGGGTGGCCACCGTCACCCGCGCGCTCGCCTGCCGGGTCACGTCACCGGCCGAAAACCCTTCGAGCGGCCCGATCTTCCCGGCGCTTCTGCCCACCTGCCTCATTCCGATGCCTCCATCGCCGCCGCCGGCGCGACCTCGCGCTCGCCGCGGGCCAGAATCCGTTCCAGCACCTCGACCCGGTCGGCCTCCGCCGGAGGCTTGTCCCAGCGGATGCGGCTGACGCGGGGGAAGCGCATCGCCACGCCCGATTTGTGCCGGGTCGAGCGCTGCACGCCCTCGAACGCGATCTCCAGCACGAGGCCGGCGTCGCGGCCGTAGGCGACCTCGCGCACCGGGCCGAAGCGCTTCGTCGTGTGGTTGCGGACGTAGCGGTCGAGCTTTTGCAGCTCGGCATCGGTGAAGCCGTGATAGGCCTTGCCGACCGGCACCAGCTCCTCGCCCTCCGCCCCCTCGCGCCAGCAGCCGAAGGTGTAGTCCGAGTAGAAGGACGAGCGCTTCCCGTGGCCGCGCTGGGCGTACATCATCACCGCATCGACCACGTAGGGCTCGCGCTTCCACTTCCACCACGGGCCCTTGGGGCGGCCGGGCAGATAGGCGCTGTTGAGCCGCTTGAGCATCACGCCCTCGATGGCGTCCGCATCGGCCCCCGCCCCGACAGAGGCCGGGTCGGCGCGCGCCGCGGCCACGTCGTCCCAGGTCGTGAACGGCACCAGGGGCGAGAGGTCGATGCGGGCATGGTCGAGCCGCCGCACCAGGGCCTCCAGCCGGGGCCGGCGCTCGGCGAAGGGGAGACCCCGCAGATCCTCGCCCTCGGCCGACAGCACGTCGTAGGCGCGGACATGGGCGGGGAACTCGTCCAAGAGTTTGCCCGTCACCGCCTTCCGGTTGAGGCGCTGCTGCAGCACGTTGAAGCTCTGCACCCGGCCTTCCCGCAGGATCAGCAGCTCGCCGTCGATGGCGCCCTCGAAGGTGATCGCCTCGGCGAGGTCGGGGAAGGCGTCGGAAATATCCTCGCCGGTGCGCGAGTAGATTTTTTGGACTTGGCGTCCCTGATTGTCGCGCCCGCCGGCGAGCTGGACGCGGATGCCGTCCCACTTCCACTCGGCGGAGAAGGCCTCGGGATCGAGCTTGTCGAGATCCTCGAATTCTTCGACCGGGTGCGACAGCATCGGCGGCCGGAACGGGGCCGGGTTGCGGCTCTCGGGCCGCTCGCCCCGCCCCTCCACCCAGGCGAACAGCTCGGTGTAGGGCGGTTTCAGCCCGTGCCAGACCTCCTCCACCGCGTCCGCCTCGTGGCCGCCGAGCGCGCCGACCGCGGTCTTGGCGAGCCGGGCCGAGACGCCGACGCGCAGGTTGCCGGTGACGAGCTTCAGGAGCGCCCAGCGCCCGGTCTCGTCGAGGGCATCGAGCCATCGGGCGAGATGCTGCGGCAGGGCACGCTTCGGCGTGGTGGCCAGCGTCTCGACGACCTCGGCGAGGGTCGGGACGGACGGGGGCGGGTTGTTGTGGCCGATGGCCGGTGTTTCCCCTCTCCCCGCTTGCGGGGAGAGGGCTGTGCCGACCTCGTCGTCGGCAGAGCGAGGCGGCAGCCGAGGGTGAGGGGGCGATTCCGAATGAGCCTTGTCCTTCGAGGCCCCCTCACCCCCGCTGCCGCTTGTCTCGCTCCCGCCGAGGGGAGCTCGACCCTCTCCCCGCGTGCGGGGAGAGGGGGAGGCGTCCGGCGATTCATCCGGCCCCGGCCAGATCAGCGCCGTCGTCTCGGCGAGATCACCCACGTAGTTGTGCGAGAGCGAAAACAGCACCGGATCGACCCGCTCCTCCACCAGGGCGCGGATCAGGGCCGGCTTGGCCTCGCGAAACGTCAGCCCGCCGGTCATGGCGGCCAGCGCCCAGCCGCGCTCCGGGTCGGGCGTGCCAGCGAAGAAATCCTGGAGCAGGCGCAGCTTGGCGTTGCGGCGCGGCTCGTAGGCGAGGCGGTCGAGGAGGTGGGCGAAGTCGTTCACGCCGAGGCCTCCTCCATCTTCGGATCGTGCCCGGGATCGGGCTCGGCCTCGCCGTCGTCGCCATACCCTAAGAGGTGCAGCGGCTTGGCGCGGATCCCCTGCGTCCCGCACCAGTGGACCAGCGCATCCTCCTGACCGTGGGTGACCCAGACCTCCTCGGCGCCGGTGTCGCGGATCGTGCGGCACAGGTCCGGCCAGTCGGAATGGTCGGAGATGACGAGCGGCAGCTCGACGCCCTTCTGCCGGGCGCGGGCGCGCACCCGCATCCAGCCCGAGGCGAAGGCGGTGACGGGATCGGGAAATTTGCGCGACCAGAGATCCTGGATCGACGAGGGCGGGCACAGCACGATGGCGCCGTGCAGGTCCTTTCGGTCCGCGGCCACGACCTTCGGCGTCTCGCCGAGCGGCACGCCCTCGCGCTTGTACAGCTCGGTCAGCTTCTCCATCGCCCCGTGCAGGTGGATCGGCCGGTCCCAGCCCTCCTCCCGCAGCAGCGCCATCACCCGCTGCGCCTTGCCGAGCGCGTAGGCGCCGACGATGTGGGCGCGCTCGGGAAACAGCGTGACCGATTCGATCAGCTTGCGCACCTCGCCCCGCGTATCGGGATGGCGGAAGACCGGCAGGCCGAAGGTGGCCTCGGTGATGAACACGTCGCAGGGCACGACCTCGAACGGCAGGCAGGTCGGGTCGGGGGCGCGCTTGTAGTCGCCCGAGACGACGATCCGCTGGCCATCCCGCTCGATCGCGATCTGCGCCGAGCCCAGCACGTGGCCGGCGGGGGCGAAGAACACGGTGACGTCGCCGACGCGCATCCGCTCCCCCAGCCGCGCTTCCTGGCGGGCGCGGCAGAACTCCTCGCCGTAGCGCACGGCCATGATCCGCAGCGTCTCCGGCGTGGCCAGCACGGTGCCGTGTCCGGCGCGGGCGTGGTCGGCATGGCCGTGGGTGATCAGCGCCCGCTCGACGGGCCGCGTCGGATCGACGTGAAAGCGCCCGAGCGGACAATAGAGGCCCTCGCGGGTCAGGGTCAGGAGATCGGAGGCGCGCTGCGACATCGGCCGGGATATAGGGCGGATCGTTCCGCAACAGCGACCACCCGCCATTCTGCCGCGATGTCACGCCAGCGCTCCTCCGGTGACCTTCTCGCCGACCGCCGCTACGCCTATGCCGAAGCCTGCCTTGCCGACGGCGATCCCGGGGCGGCGGCGGAGATGGCGGGCCAAGCGCTCGATCTCGCGCCCGGCTACGCGCCGGCCTGGTTCCTGCTCGGCCGCGCCCGTGAGGCCCTGTTCGAGCTCAGCCGCGACGAGGCCGACCGGCAGGCGGGCCTGGCGGCCTTCGAGCGGGCGCTCGACCTCGATCCGGCGGACACGCTCGGCAGCCGCCTGCACCGGGCGGCGCTGGGCGGCGGCGACGCGCTCGCGGCGATGTCGCCGGCCTATATCCGCGCGCTGTTCGACGGCTACGCTCCGCGCTTCGAGCAGCATCTCGTCGACGAGCTCGGCTATTGCGGGCCTGCGCTGCTCGTCGCGGCGCTCGACGCGCTGACGGGGGCGGACCCGTCTTGTGCGCCGCAACACTTTCCGAGCGTGCTCGATCTCGGCTGCGGAACCGGGCTGATGGGGCGGGCGCTCGCGGGCCGTGTCGGACGTCTGGCGGGCTGCGACCTCTCCCCCGCGATGCTGGCTCTGGCCGGCCGAACCGGGCTCTACGAGCGCCTCGTCGAGGCCGATCTCGTCACCTTCCTCGCCGGCGAACCCGACGCCTCGGCCGACCTGATCGTGGCGGCGGACGTCTTTATCTATCTGGGGCACCTCGCATCCGCCCTCGGGGGAATGGCCCGTGTGCTGCGGCCCGGCGGGTTTGCCGTGTTCACCGTCCAATCGCCGCCGGAGGGGGAAACGGGTGTCGTCCTCGGCGCCGACGGCCGCTACGCCCATGCCGACACCTACCTGAAAGCCGAGGCGGAGAGGGCGAGGCTCACCATCGTCGAGATGCATTCGGCCGCGATCCGACGCCAGAAGAGGCTAGACGTTCCCGGGCGGATCTTAATCCTGCACAAACACTTGATCGGAACTCATGAAATGGATGCAACCGGAAAGCCGTAATACCGTTGTGCTGCGGAGCAAAAACCAGGGAAACCGATGGCTGACGACTCGAACAAGGCTTTTCCAGCAAGTCCGGTGACGCGGGTACCCTTCGCGCTGATGCTGGCAGGCACAGCGGGCGCCGCCGACTCGATCGGCTTCCTCGAATTCTCCCAACTCTTCATGTCGTTCATGAGCGGCAACACCACGCGCTTCGGTGTGGCCGTGTCCGGCTTCGACTGGGACGGAACCACCCGCTTCGCCAGCGTGATCGCCCTGTTCTGCTTCGGCGCCTTCCTCGGCACGCTGATCGCCGCCTGGGCCGGGCGCTTCCGCCTGTCGGTCCTGCTCATCATCCAGGCGGTTCTGTTCGCCGTCGGCCTGCTGGTGCCCTTCGGCACGACGGCCTTCCCGCTCCATGCCTACCCGATCGTGCTGGCACTCGGCATCCAGAACGCGACGCTTCAGGACGAGGCGGGCCGCAGCCTCGCCATCACCTACGTCACGGGAACGGTGGTGCGCTTCGGTGCGGGCGTCGCCAACCTGATCCTGCACAAGCCCGCCCCGTCCTTCTGGCTGCAGGCGCCGCTCTGGGGTGCGCTGAGTGTCGGCGCCGTGGTCGGCGGATTCCTCCACGGATGGTACGGCGAGCGGGCCTTCCTGTTCCCGGCCGGCTTTGCCGCGCTGCTGGCGGTGGTCGCGCTGGTGCTGACGGTCTGGCTCAAGGACACGCCCTACGTCTCGGGCGTCGCCGCCCCGCAGCCCGACGCCCATCCCGAGGCGAAGCCGACGGCGACCGTTCCGGCCGCCGGCTGATCTCTCATCCGTCGTCACCCGGGCCGCCGCGCAGCCGCTTGACGCTGCTGCGGCGGCTCTTTTCGTCGAGGCGCCGCTTCTTCGAGGCCAGGGTCGGCCGGGTGGCGCGGCGCGGCGTCGGCGGCACCGCCGCTTCCGCCACCATCGCCGCCAGCCGCTCGCGGGCATCGGCCCGGTTGCGCTCCTGCGTGCGAAAGCGCTGGGCGGTGATGACGAGCACGCCCTCCCCCGTCAGGCGCCGGCCCGCGAGGCGCATCAGCCGCACCGCCACGGCGTCGGGCAGGCTGCGCGAGCGGCGCACGTCGAAGCGCAGCTGCACCGCGGTCGAGAGCTTGTTGACGTTCTGCCCGCCCGGGCCCGAGGCGCGCACGAAGCTCTCCTCGATCTCGGCCTCGTCGATCTCGATCTGCGGCGTGCAGCGGAGCGCCACGGCGGTCGACCTTTCCGTCCGGCGTTCCGCCTCAACCCGCCTCGCCCGGCGTGCGGGCCCGCACCGCCAGGGCGTGCAGCCCGCGTTTAAAAGCCTCGTCGAGGAGCCCGTTGACGAGCCTGTGGCGCTCGACCCGGCTCTTGCCCTCGAACGCCGACGAGACGACATCGAGCCGGAAATGGGTCTCGCCCTCTGGCCGGGCACCGGCATGGCCGGCATGCAGGTGCGACTCGTCGATCACTTCCAGCGCGGTCGGCGCCAGCTCGGCGTCGAGCCGCCCGGCGATCCAGTCCTTCAGGGTCCCGGTCATCGTTTCCTCGCTGTTTCCCCGCGGCGCGAAGTGGGGTCTCGGACGCGCCGCGAACCTGCCGGTCCGGCCCGATCCGGACATAAAAGCGTCAACCCCGGATCGATGCATGCGGCATCAGGCCCGACGGCCTTGTGTCGGCGCGTCCGCCCCTCATAATCGGCCCGTCATGGATCTCAACTCGCCGCTGTTCGACCGCATCCGCATCAAGCCCACCTGTGACGATCCCAAGCAGGGAGCGAAGGCGGGAACGCGGGCCGGTGCGCGGACGGGTGCCGGCGCCGGGACCGCCGCGGCCGAGGCCGCCTGCGAGGCGACCGGCTGCACGCATCCCGGGCTCTACCGCGCGCCCAAGGGGCGCAAGCAGGAGGGGCAGTATTGGCGCTTCTGCATCGATCACGTGCGCGCCTACAACGCCGCCTACAACTACTTCGACGGCATGAACGACGCCGCGGTCGAGGCCTATCAGAAGGACGCGATGATCGGCCACCGGCCGACATGGTCGATGGGCGTGAACCCGGCGGCCGGCGGTGAGGGCAAAGGCCAGGGCCAGGGTGCCAAGGCAGCGAAGCCCGAGGCCGAGCGCGACTGGGCCTATGCCGATCCGCTCGGAATCCTGCGGGCGAACGGCCTCGGCGGCGGTGCGAACCGGCGCCAGGCGCCCCAGGAACCGCAGCGGCCGCGCCACTCGGCGGCGGTGCGCAAGGCGCTCGATGTAATGGGCCTCGACGAGAACGCCGATACGGCGGCGATCAAGGCCCAGTACAAGACGCTGGTGAAGCGCTTCCACCCGGATGCCAATGGAGGCGATCGCTCGTTCGAGGATCGCCTGCGCGACATCATCCGCGCCCACGACGCGCTGCGCGCCGCCGGGATGTGCTGAGCAGGGGCTGAGCGCGGCGCGACCGCTCCGGCCGCTCGCGACGGGGGATCTCCGCGAGGAAAATCCCGGCCAACATCCCGGGCAACGGGCATCCCGGCTGGCCGGACCGCCGCTGCCGGTGATGTTGGCACAGGGGATGCAGACCCGCGATGCGCCCGAAATGCACCGAGTGCCGGCCTGTCAGGCGGTGCCCGGGGCAGCAAATGTCCGTGCGTGCCCTATATTGTTGGAATACCGCTTCCACGCGGAGCGGGAATCCCGGATGAACCGTCCATCGGTCCGATCCCTCTTTCTGGCTGAGCCCCCTTGGCGATGCCGAGGGGCGGCGATTAAGGAAGGCATCCGCCCGCTTCCGGTCGGGCTGCCCGGCAGGTGAGTTGACGACGAAGATGCGCGGTCGCGCGGGCTCAGGCACGCTTCCGGCCGCCCCGATGAGGTTCCGTATGCTGTCTGACGATACGCCCGCTTCCCTGCCCGACCGCCAGATTTCCGTCCGCGAGGTCTTCGGCATCGACCTTGATCTCAAGGTGCCGGCCTTCTCCGAGACCGACGAGCACGTGCCGGATCTCGACCCGGACTACATCTTCGACCGCGAGACGACGCTCTCGATCCTGGCCGGCTTCGCCCGCAACCGCCGCGTCATGGTCACCGGCTATCACGGCACCGGCAAGTCGACGCATATCGAGCAGGTGGCGGCGCGGCTGAATTGGCCCTGCATCCGGATCAACCTCGACAGCCACGTCTCGCGCATCGACCTCGTCGGCAAGGACGCCATCGTCCTGCAGGACGGCAAGCAGATTACCGCCTTCCAGGACGGCATCCTGCCCTGGGCGCTGCAGAACAACGTCGCCCTCGTCTTCGACGAGTACGATGCCGGCCGCCCCGACGTGATGTTCGTGATCCAGCGCGTTCTGGAGGTTTCCGGCCGCCTGACGCTGCTCGATCAGAAGCGCGTCATCCGCCCGCATCCGGCCTTCCGCCTATTCGCCACCGCCAACACGGTCGGCCTCGGCGACACCTCCGGCCTCTATCATGGCACCCAGCAGATCAACCAGGGCCAGATGGACCGCTGGTCGATCGTCACCACGCTGAACTACCTGCCGCACGACCGCGAGGTCGACATCGTGCTCTCGAAGTCGCCGCACTACCAGAGCGAGAGCGGGCGCGACACGGTGAACCGGATGGTGCGCGTGGCCGACCTCACCCGTAACGCCTTCATGAACGGCGACCTCTCGACGGTGATGAGCCCGCGCACCGTCATCACCTGGGCCGAGAACGCCGACATCTTCCGCGATATCGGCTTCGCCTTCCGGGTGACCTTCCTCAACAAGTGCGACGAGCTGGAGCGGCCCCTGGTGGCCGAGTTCTACCAGCGCGCCTTCGGCAAGGAGCTGCCCGAGAGCGCGCTCAATGTCGCGCTGAGCTGATCGAGTGCCCGTCCCCGCGCTGCGCTCGCGGCGGGGACGGCGCTCGCACCTCCGGGATCGAGGCGATGCGCCGGCCGAGCCCTTGAACTCGATCCGGTCGCGTCCGCGAAGACATGGCCGCGAAGACATGGCGAAGAGATGGCCCTGACCAACCGCCCCAAGACCGGCGATCGCAAGGAACCCGGTGCCGAGCCCCTGAAGCGCTCGGTGGCCGGCTGCCTGCGCGCCATCGCCAAGCGGCCGGATATCGAGGTCACCTATGCCAGCGACCGGCCGGCGCTGATCGGCGACAAGGCGCGGCTGCCCGAGCCGACGCGGCGGATCACCGCCGAGGACGCGGCGATCCTGCGCGGCCATTCCGACTCCATGGCGCTGCGCCTCGGCTGCCACGACACCAGTGTCCACCGCCGGCTCGCCCCCGAGAACGCCGCGGCGCGCGCCGTCTATGACGCGGTCGAGCAGGCCCGTGTCGAGGCGATCGGCTCGCGGCGGCTGGACGGGGTCGCCGCCAACATCACCGCGATGCTGGAAGACCGCTACCACCGGGGCGGCAAGTACGAGAACATCACCGACCGCGCCGACGCGCCGATGGAGGATGCCGTCGCGCTGATGGTGCGCGAGCGCCTGACCGGTCAGAAGCCGCCGCCCGCCGCCGCCCGGATCGTCGATCTGTGGCGCGAGCATATCGAGGCGCGGGCGGGCAAGAACCTCGACGGTCTGCTCGGCTCGATCGAGAATCAGCGCAGCTTCGCCCGCTCGGTGCGCGACCTGCTCTCCTCCCTCGACATGGCCGACGAGACGCCGCTCGATCAGGACGACGAGAGCGACGATGACGAGAACCAGGCCCAGGACGACGAGCAGCAGCCGAGCGAGGGCGAGGCCGAGGAGCAGTCCCAGGGCGACCGGGCCGAGATCGAGGTCAGCGACGAGGCGACCGACGATCTCGACGAGGGCGCCACCGAATCCGCCGACGCACCCTCCGGCGAATTGCCGGAGGAGGCCGAGGACTCGGAATCCGAGGAGGCGTCCGAATCCTGGCGCCCGCCGAGCCAGCGCGGCAACGAGCGTACAGGCCCCGATTACAAGGTCTACAACCCGCGCTTCGACGAGATCGTCGAGGCCGAGGAGCTGTGCGATGCCGAGGAGCTGACGCGCCTTCGCAGCTATCTCGACAAGCAGCTCGCCCATCTCCAGGGCGTCGTCGGCCGCCTCGCCAACCGCCTGCAGCGCCGGCTGCTGGCGCAGCAGAGCCGTGCCTGGGACTTCGACCTCGAGGAGGGCCAGCTCGATCCGGCCCGGCTGGTGCGCGTCGTCACCGATCCGTTTCAGCCGCTCTCCTTCAAGCAGGAGAAGGACACCAATTTCCGCGACACGGTGGTGACGCTGCTGCTCGACAATTCCGGGTCGATGCGCGGGCGCCCGATCACGGTCGCCGCCACCTGCGCCGACATCCTCGCGCGCACGCTGGAGCGTTGCGGCGTGAAGGTCGAGATCCTCGGCTTCACCACCCGCGCCTGGAAGGGCGGCCAGTCTCGCGAAGCGTGGCTCGCCGGCGGCAAGCCGCCCTCCCCGGGCCGGCTCAACGACCTGCGCCACATCATCTACAAGAGCGCCGACGCCCCCTGGCGCCGGGCACGGAAGAACCTCGGGCTGATGATGCGCGAGGGCCTGCTGAAGGAGAACATCGACGGCGAGGCCCTGGATTGGGCGCACAAGCGCCTGCTGGCCCGGCCCGAGCAGCGCCGCATCCTGATGGTGATCTCGGACGGCGCGCCGGTCGACGATTCGACGCTGTCGGTCAATCCCGGCAACTACCTCGAGCGCCACCTGCGCTACATGATCGAGGAGATCGAGACCCGCTCGCCGGCGGAGCTTCTGGCCATCGGCATCGGCCACGACGTGACGCGCTACTATCGCCGCGCCGTGACGATCATCGACGCCGAGGAACTCGGCGGCGCGATGACGGAGAAGCTCGCCGAGCTGTTCGAGGAAGATGGCGGCGTGTCCCGCAGCGGCGGCGGGATGCGGCGGGCGGCCGGACGCCGCTGAAGACCGGATCGCGGGGGATGAGCGCCGGCCGATCGGCCATCATCCCGCGCAGGCCGACCGGCCCGCAGGGCGGTTCGTTTCGAGCGAGGATGCACCATGACCGGTGACGTCAGCGGCGCGCCGCGCCTGCTCCTGAGAATCGAGGGAGCGTCGTTACTCGTCTGTGCTCTCGCCGGATATGCCTGGGCGGGTCAGTCCTGGTGGCTGCTGGCTGCCCTCATCCTTCTCCCCGACCTCAGCATGATCGGTTATCTGGCCGGTCCCAGGATCGGCGCGGTGAGCTACAACGCGGCTCACACCACCACGGTACCGCTTCTGCTGCTGACAGCCTCCTGGGCGTTCGGAAGTCACGCGGCGGCCGGTCTCACCCTCATCTGGCTGGCCCATATCGGGCTCGACCGCGCCGTGGGGTACGGGCTCAAATATGGCACCGGCTTCAACGACACCCATCTCGGACCCCTCGGAAGAGCGGGAGGCAGGTCTCGCCTGAGGTTCCGCCGCGCGTGATGCCCGATGCGGGGCTGCATCCTGGCGTGGCGGCGCGCCGGGAGATCTACTTCTTGCGATCCAGCCCTTCGTCTTCCATGGGACCCAGGATCATGCGGCCCTCGAAGCCGTCGTAGCCGCCGCTGTAGGTGAAGCGGTTGAGCGCGAGCTGTTGCCGTCTCTCAGAGGTCAGTTCGCTGCCCTGGTGGAAGCGGTGTGCGTTCCGGATCTGCCGTTGCCCCTTCGTAGGGGGTGTGCTGTACGGCTTCCGCATTCAGGCGCTCCCTTCGGTCCAGCGTTCGAGCCCGGATTCGCCTTTTAATTAGGCAACCGCACCGCTTCGCGAAAGGTACCCCGGTCCGTGCGGCGTCAGAACGGACTGATTGGAAAAAACCGTAGATAAAGCTCGGCATACTTCCCGTCGTCCCACACCCGCTGCAACGCGTCGTCGAGGGCGCGAGCGAGGGCCGCGTCCTCGGTGCGGGTGACGAAGCCGATACCCTCACCGAAATAGCGGTTCTCCAAGTAGTCGCCGCCGGAATAGCCGCAGCACCCCTCCGCCTCCTGGCCGTTGAGCCAGAGCGCGAGGCTCAGGCCGTCGGCGAACAGGTACTCGACCTCGCCGCGCTTGAGAGCGCTCTCGCCCGCCGACAGCTCGGTGAACGTCTTGCGCGTCGCCTTGGGGAAGTAGGCCTTGAGATAGGCCTCGTGGGCGCTGCCCTCCACGACGCCGATACTCCGCCCGGCGAGAGCGGTCGCCGACGCCGCGGGCAGGTTGCGGTCCCTGCGGCTGATGAAGCGGGCGGGCCAGCGGAAATAGGGCCGTGTCGCCAGGAAGCGCGCCCGCAGACCGGCGGTCAGGGGAATGGCGGCCGCCACCACGTCGCCCTGCTTGTCGGCGAGCGCATCGAGCAGGGTGTCGAAGCGGCGCGCCTGCACCGTGCAGGTGATCGTCAGGCGCTCGCAGACCGCGCGGGCGAGTTCCACGGCAAAGCCCGTCGGCGTGCCGTCCGGTCCCGCGAAGTGCAGCGGCGGGAACTCGTCGTCGGTCATGAAGCGCACCGCCCGCCCGGTCTGCGGCGCCTCGACCCGCTCGCCGCGGGCACGCGGGTTCCAGAAATTCGGGATGGCGATCGCCGGAGCGGGCGTCGAGATCGGCGCCTGTTGTGCCTGAGCAACATAGGTTAACAAAAAGTAAATGGACAGGCCGGCCAGCCACCACAGCCGAGGATGGCGCGTTGACGCCACGGTTGCGCGAGTGGAGCAATACACGCCGACGGAGAGGTTCTGGCCCATGCTTCTCCCTAGCACGGCGCGGGCTTGCAGGGAGCCGTTCCCCTGTCCGACCTTGCCCGCCGTTGGAGCAGCCGGGCTGCTGCGCTCCCGCCGGAAATCGGCTTCCTCGCCGCCGAAGGTGTTCCGCTCGACATCCTGAGCCGGGCCGCCCTCATCGCCCGCCGCTGCAAAGCCGACGCGGCCACCACCCTCCTCAACGAGGGGTTCGTGTCCGAGGCGGTGTTCTATCGCGCGCTCGCCCGCCGGCTCGGCGTGCCCTTTCTCGAGGGAGCGCTGACGCTGGCGGAGGGCGTTTCCCGGTCGCGCTGCTTCGCGGCGGGCGCGGCGCCGCTCGCCAGCGGCGGGGGAGCCGTAGGCATCGTGGCCGCGCCGCGCGGGGCTGCGGTCGCGCGCCTGATCGCGGCGTCGGACCGGCTCGCGCAGCCGCTGGCCATCACAACACCCACCGTCCTGAGGCAGGCGCTGTTCGCCCAACACGGAGCTGCCATCGCCGAGGATGCCTCCGAGGCCCTGCGATGCCGGCGCCCCGAATGGTCCTGCCGGCCGGGCCCGCAGGCGACTGATCTCGCGCTGAGCGGAGTTGTCCTTGCCCTCGTCATCCTGCTGACGCGACTGCCGACGCTGTCGGGCTTCCTCCTGCTG
>Ga0233425_10002568_pt1 | contig 35222 bp, 31 predicted proteins | sample Watercolumn_Towu_2_FD_181712 | JGI IMG/M metagenome (GOLD analysis project Ga0233425, IMG submission 181712) | Freshwater microbial communities from Lake Towuti, South Sulawesi, Indonesia - Watercolumn_Towuti2014_140_MG | ecosystem: Environmental > Aquatic > Freshwater > Lake | place...
TTTTTCAATTTGTGCTATTTGATGTACACAAACGCCCATTTTGATGTTTGTCATAACTGATATTTGATATGCATTGTATCCAAGACTGTAAAATTGTCTTATTTGTTTTATTTGTTGTTCTGATGCATCTTGACGAGTTCGGTAAAATTTTTCTAGTAAACGAGGAAATTTTTCTGATAATAGAAGTTTTAATCTATGGCGTGCCATGTGAAGCTTACTCTCAGCTTCACTCAAAGTTTCACTTTCTTCTATTATTTTTTTTATTTTTTCGTAGTCTTCTTCCGAAAATTTTGAAAAATCGTGTCTTTTTTGTGTAAGTCCAATGGAAATAGGACCCGTTGGTTGGGGGAATCTGGTCTCATCGGTAGTTGGAGTTTCTTTTTCTGAAGAAATTGGTTGTGGTTCGGATGTTGAGTTTTGTGGTATTGGTTGCAATAAAAATGCGTCTAGATCACTACTTAAACCAGTAGCAGTTACATTCGGTATAGTTCTTGTATCATGATAAGTAGTAGTGTTTTCTGTTGTAATAGGAGACGATGAAAAATGGGGGATATTAGAAGGAGACGCTAAAGTTCGAAGTGTATTTTTTCTGATTTGTTCTATTTGATATTTACAAACATGTAGTTTGATGTTTGTCATAACTGATATTTGATATGCATTGTATCCAAGACTATAAAATTGTCTTATTTGTTCTATTTGTTGTTCTGATGCATCTTGACGAGTTCGGTAAAATTTTTCTAGTAAACGAGGAAATTTTTCTGATAATATAATTTTTAATTTAGAGTATCTTATGTGAAGCCTACTCGCAGCTATTGTCAAGGTTTTGCTTTCTTCTATTATTTTTTTTATTTTTTCGTAGTCATCTTCCGACAATTTTGCAAAATTGTGTCTTTTTTTTGTAAGTCCAATGGAAATAGGGCCCATTGGTTGAGAGAATCCGGTCTCATCGGTAGTTGTAATCTTCTTTTCTGAAGAAATTGGTTGCGGTTCGGATGTTGAGTTTTGAGGTATTGGTTGCAATAAAAATGTGTCTAGATCACTACTTAAACCAGTGGCGGCTTCATTTGAGGTAGTTCTTGTGACATGAAAAGTAGGGATGTTGCCTGCCGTAGTGAAATTTGTTGAAGAATGAAAATCATCAGATGAATGGGGCGATAATGGCCTATCGGTCGAGTTTAATGGCTCTAGATCTACCGGAGAGAGTGGTGGCACGTAAAATTGTGAACATGGTGTACTTGTTAGATATGTCATATTGTTATATCCCTTTTTCTATTTGTTTTATTTGATGTATACAAACGCTTATTTTGATGTTTGTCATAGCTGATATCTGATCTGGAGTATATCCACGGCTGTAAAGTTGTCTTATTTGTTCTATTTGCTGTTCTGATACATCTTTATCTGTTCGGCAAAATCTTTCCAGTAAATGAGGAAATTTTGCTGATAATATAATTTTTAATCTACGGTATCCCATGTGAAGCTTACTTTCAGCCTCTCTCAAAGATTTACTTTCTTCTGTTGTTTTTCTTATTTTTTCGTAGTCATCTTCCGACAATTTTGCAAAATTATGCCTTTTTTGTGTAAGTCTAATGGAAATAGGAACCGTTGGTTGAGAGGATCTAGTCTCATCGGTAGTTGGATTTTCTTTTTCTACAGAAATTGGTTGTAGTTCAGATGTTGGGTTTTGTGGTATGGGTTGAAATAAAAATGTACTTAGATCACTACTTAAATCAGTAGCAGTTACATTCGGTATAGTTCTTGTATTATGATAAGTAGTAGTGCTTTCTGTTGCAATAGAAGTTGATGAAAAATAGGGGATATCAGAAGGAGATGCTAAAGTTCGACGTGTGTTTTTTTCGATTTGTGCTATTTGATGTATACAAACGCCTATTTTAATGTTTGTCATAGCTGATATTTGATACGCAGTGTATCCATAACTGTAAAGTTGTTTTATTTGTTCTATTTGTGGTTCTGATGCATCTTTACTTGTTCGGTAAAATTTTTCTAGTAAATGAGGAAATTTTTCTAATAATATAATTTTTAATCTATGGTGCCTCATGCGAAGTTTACTCGCAGCTTCTTGCAAAGATTCACTTTCATCTGTTATTTTTCTTATTGTTTCGTAATCATCTTCCGAAAATTTTGCAAAATCATAGTTTTTTTGTGTAAGTTCAACGGAAATAGGAACCGTTGGTTGAGAGGATCTAGTCTCATCGGTAGTTGGATTTTCTTTTTCTACAGAAATTGGTTGTGGTTCGGATGTTGTGTTTTGTGGTATGGGTTGCAATAAAAATGTGTCTAGATCACTACTTAAACCAGTGGCAGTTACGTTTGGTATAGTTCTTGTATCATGATAAGTGGTAGTGGGCTCTGTTGTAATAGGATCCGATGAAAAATGGGGGATATCAGAAGGAGGCGCTAAAGTTCGATGTGTGTCTTTTTCGATTTGTTCTATTTGATATGTACAAACGTATGGTTCGATGTGTGTCATAGCTGATATTTGATACGCATTGTATCCACAGCTGTAGAGTTGTTTTATTTGTTCTAGTTGTTGTTCTGATGCATTTCGACTTTTTCGGCGAAATTTTTGTAGTAAATGAGGAAATTTTTCTGATAATATACGTTTTAATGTTCTGGTCCACATGTGAAGCCTACTCGCAGCTATTGTCAAGGTTTTGCTTTCTTCTGTTGTTGTTCTTATTGTTTCGTAGTCTTCTTCTGTCAAACCTGAAAGGGCATATCTTTTTTTGGTTAATTTCATCGCAATAGGTTGTATCGATTGAGGGGAGTGTGTTTCATCATCGCTAGTTGGAGTCTCTTTTTCTAAAGAAGTTGGGTGTGGTTCGGATGTTGGGTTTTGTGGTATTGGTTGCAATAAAAATGTGTCTAGATCACTACTTAAACCAGTGGCGGCTTCATTTGAGGTAGTTCTTGTGACATGAAAAGTAGGGATGTTGCCTGCCGTAGTGAAATTTGTTGAAGAATGAAAATCATCAGATGAATGGGGCGATAATGGCCTATCGGTCGAGTTTAATGGCTCTAGATCTACAGGAGAGAATGGTGGCACGTAAAATGATAAACATGATGTACTTTCTAGATATGTCATATTATTATAAACCTTTTTTTGAGTTTGCGTAATTGATATTTGCAGACGTTTAGTGGAATGTTTGTTATAGCTGAGATTTCCTGTACATCATGTCCGCTGACATAAAGGCTTTCTATTTGTTCTATTTGGCCTTGTGATATATTTTTACTTCTGTAACGAAATTTTTTCAGTAAATGAGGAAATCTTTCCAATAAGATTTTTTTTAATGTAGTACTATGTATTCCAGTTTTCTTTGAAGCTTGTGTTAAAGTTTTACTTGCTTCTGTGATTTTTCTTATTGTTTCATATCCCTCATCTGATGATTTTAAACGATGAGATCTTTTTTTGGGCAGTGAAACAGGGACTGTTGGTAAATAGGTGCTAATCTCACCTGTGGTTAGATCCTCTTTTTCTAAAGAAATTGGTTGTGGCTCAGGTGTTGGAGTTTCTGTTGTAGTATAGGTTGGATCAGCAGGAAAATGTTTTTTGATTTGATATATACAAACGCCTAATTTGATGTTGGTTATAGCTGATATTTGAGTTGGGGTATATCCGCGTCTGTAAAGTTGTTTTATTTGTTCTATTTGTTGTTCTGATGCTCTTGGATTTTTTCTACGAAATTTTCTTAGTAAATCGGGAAATTTTTCTGATAATACATCTTTTAATGTAGAGCTATGCATATGAAGCCTCATAGTAGCTTCTGTCAAAGTTGCACTTTCTTCTGTTATTTTTCTTATTGTTTCTTCTTCTTCTTCTGACAATCTTGAAAAATTACGCTTTTTTGTGATTGAACTCATTTCAACGAGAGATGTTGATTGAGATGAGGCTGTTTCAACAGTAGTTGGCACCTCTTTTTCTAAAGAAATTGGTTGTGGTTCAGGCGCTGGGTGTTGTGGTATAGGTTGCAATGCAGATATTCCTAAGTCGCTATTTAAATCGGTAGCGGTTTCATTTGGCGTAGTTCTTGTATTATAAGATGTTAGAGTTTCTGTTGTAGGGAGCGGTGGAAAATGAAAAATATCAGATGAACTAGGAAGTGAAGGTAATGACGGATCAGTTGAGTTGAATGGTTCTAGATCTTCTGGAGAAATTGGTGGCACGTAAAATGGTAAAAATGATGTGTCTTTTGGATATACCATATTAAACCTTTTTTTTGAGTTGGTTTGTTTGATATTTTGATATATGGTTACTTTTTTTGCGCAATTTTTGTATTAAACGAGAAAATTTTTTTGATAATACGATGTTAAAATTGTCATTACTCGTTTGATTATTCATGCATAACAATTGGCGATGTTGTTTGACAAAAGCAAGAAAGGATCTTGTAAAAGCATTTTGATTAGTTGGAATCATGAGAATATTATACTCCAATAAGCCTGATTTTTCAATGTATAAAAATTGGTATTATTAAAATTTTTTATATTACTATGTTTGTCTCAAAACCATTATTGTTGTAAACTGAGGGAATTTTGATTGTTTCTTAGCTATTCGAAAAGCAATAAAGTCTTGTGGTTAAAGTCTTTATGCTTGTTTTTTTTAATAATTTGCAATACAAAGATTTTTGTTTGTATTAAAAAATAATAAAATTTTTATTATGTCTTTAATTTAAAATTGTAATAAGGGGTTTTAATGGCGTCATTTGGATAAAATTATTAAGATATTATCAACTCTTAGATCCCAAAATTTTTGAATAAAACTATCTCTAATACTGTAGAATACTACTCTCTATGAAAGATTCAATCATGATGCATTGTGCATAGGACAGATATTTTAAGCAGAGAAAAAACTTTTGATTTTCGATAAAAAACTGTGTTTTTTAGGATTATTATCGGGAGTTTCTAGTTCAGCAAATGATTTTAATAGTTCTTGTTGTTTGCGAGATAGGTTAACAGGGGTTTCTAAAACAGTTTTTATTAGAAGATCACCATTGCCATGTCCATGAACGTTGGGAAATCCTTGATTTTTTACTTTTAATATTTTTCCAGTTTGTGTTCCTTCATGTATTGTTATACGACAAGTTCCTCCTAAAGGAGCAGGAACATCTTTTACACATCCTAGGGCTGCTTCTGCAAAACTTAGTGGTAGTTCCACAATGATATCATCACCTTCTCTTACAAAAGTATCATGAGATTCAACGATAATATCGACGTAAAGATCGCCTGAAGGACCTCCACCACCACCGCAATCACCATACCCCGTCATTTTAAGACGCATACCGGTATCAACGCCCGGTGGAATTTTTATTTTTACTTCTCTTTTTTTCTTTATTTGACCATTTCCATTACATTCTTTGCACGGATCAGTGATAAGTTGTCCTGCACCATTACATTTTGGACAGGTGGTAGACATGCTAAAAAAACCACGACTTTGAAATATTTGACCTGATCCTTTGCAAGCAGGGCATGTTTTAATACTTTTGGAAGAGGCAGCTCCACTACCATGACAACTATCACAGGTTACATAGTTGGAAAGAGAGACCTCTTTTTCCGTACCTTTTATTGCCTCTTCAAATGATATGGAAAGAGACATTCTTTTACTGGCTCCCTTACGAGCTTGATTTTCTTGGGTGTCGAAACCAAAAAAAGAATCAAAAATAGACTCATTACCGCTACCACCAAAGGCGCCCATGAAGGTACGAAGAGCCTCTTCCATAGAAGAAAAACCTCCGCCAAAACCACCAGTACGAAATCCCTCTTGCCCCCTTATACCTTCTTCTCCATATGTATCATATGTTTTGCGTTTTTGAGGGTCGCTTAAAACTTCGTAGGCTTGAGAGGCTTCTTTGAATTTGTTGGCGGCGTCAGGATCTTCTTTATTTCTATCTGGATGATATTTTAGTGCTTTTTTACGATAAGCCTTTTTGATTTCATCTATGGAAGCATCTTTAGAAACTTCTAGAATTTGGTAATAGTCTTTCATCTTTTTATTTTGATTTTACCACAAAAACCGATAATTTAGCAAATAATAACCGAGAGTGCTAAAAAACTTACCCGTATTTCTTTCGAGCGAGTATCTTGTTGCGTTTCGTCGCAGCTTTTGACTTCGCCCTCTTCTTAACAGATGGCTTGTCATAAAAACGATGCGCTTTCGCGGCTCTCATAATCCCTTCTTTATCGAGCTTTTTCTTAAGCACACGAAGAGCTTTGTCTAACGAATCACCTAAACGTATTTTTACACATGTCATGAAAAATCATCTCCTAAATGACAATAATTTTATATTAATTGCATATATTCTTCAATATAAAAGCTCTACCCTTTTTGTTTTCCTTAAGTGTTTGATGTAGAATGTGTTATGCAAAGATGCGCAAAGATGCTCAAAATTGGGTTCACAATAACTTAACTCTTCTTGCCTCGCTTTTAATAGCCTTGATTTCAGCAAACTAACATCGGGAGAATACATCTTTACTTTATAACTGCTTACCTCTTCTGGGCTTTTTAATGATCTTTTTTTACCACGGTAAACGTAAATACCTCTAGATTTACCATCAAATAATAATAATGATGGTTGTTCTGAAAGTACGTAACATTCATAGGCATAATAACTAAGAAGTGGAATGTTGCGTGTGTAGGATATCATCTTGCCAACAGTTAATCCCGCCCTTAAAGCAGTAAAAGAACCAGGGCCTTTATTAATTACTATAAAAGATAAGTCATTGAAAGTTAGATTGTTACTGGTAAGAAAACGGTTTATTTCCCCCACAATGCTTCTGGAGATTTTACTAGATGCAGATTTGCTTATAATAATAGCTTTATTCGCTAAAATTAGTATCCCTTCATCAGCTCGTGTGTCAATTATTAAAAAAAAATTCATTTGATAGTTTACAAAAAACTAAAAGTTTGTTTCTTTAAGATAAGAAGTATATCACGTCATCTAGATATGACGAAAGAGTTATGTTGCTCTATTTGATGTGAGTTGATAAATTATTTTAAAAAATGAGGTTACCTTGAAACAGGATGATGTACTCAAAGAAGATGATAAATTACCAGAAGAGGAAAGTAATGCAGTAGTAGAGGATACTGATATAGCAGCAGCCCTAAGAGAAACTTATCCAGATGAGTTGTTCATTATTCCGTTAACAAAACGACCCTTTTTCCCAGGTATGGCTGCACCTATATTAATAGAACAAGGTGCTTATTACGAAGTATTGAAATTGATCGCTAAAACACGTCATAAATGTATGGGTTTATTTTTAACAAAAAAAGAAGATACAGATATCTATAAGTTGTCTTCGGATAGTGTTTATGATGTTGGCGTTGTGGCTAGAATATTGCGCATTATTCCCATGGAAGGAGGTGGAGCACAAGTAGTACTAAATATGGAGAAACGTATTTCTATAAAAAAAACTAGAAAAAATAAATATTTAAGTGCTTTTGTAGAATACCATGAAGATCCTCATGAGATTAGCAAAGAATTAAAAGCCTATTCCATTAGCATCATTTCAACAATTAAAGAACTTTTGAAACTCAATCCACTGTTTAAAGAAGAATTGCAAGTGTTTTTAGGCCATTCTGACTTCACGGAAGCAGGAAAATTAGCTGATTTTGCCGTTGCTTTAACTACCGCCACAAGAGAAGAGCTGCAAGATGTTTTGGCAGCATTTGACTTGAGAAAACGTATAGATAAAGCTCTTGTGCTTTTGAAAAAAGAATTGGATTTGGGCAGATTGCAAAGTAGCATTAATCAAAGAATTGAAGGCACAATATCACAAGCACAAAGAGAGTTTTTCTTAAAAGAACAATTAAAGGCTATAAAAAAAGAATTAGGCGTAGAAAAAGATGATAAAACTTGTGAGATCAATAAATTTAAAGAAAGACTAAGTAAAAGAAAAGTTCCTGAAGAAATTATGAAAGTAATAACTGAAGAATTGGAAAAATTGGGAACTTTAGAAATACAATCAGCAGAATATGGGGTTTGTCGTAACTACCTTGATTGGCTCACTATTGTCCCTTGGGGAATATATAGTAAAGAGAACGATGATATTAAAACAGCAGAAAAAATCTTAGAAAAAGATCACTACGGTCTTAAGGATATTAAAGAAAGAATATTAGAGTTTATCGGAGTCGGAAAACTCTCAGGTGGTGTTAAGGGTAGTATCATTTGTTTTGTCGGTCCTCCTGGAGTTGGTAAAACAAGTATCGGCAAAAGTATAGCTAGAGCATTAAACCGTGAATTTTATCGTTTTTCCGTTGGCGGTATGAGAGATGAAGGAGAAATAAAAGGTCATAGAAGAACATATATCGGTGCCATGCCAGGAAAATTAATTCAAGCTATAAAACAAACAGGAACTATGAACTCCGTTATTATGATCGATGAAGTCGATAAAATGGGGGTAAGTTACCAAGGCGATCCAGCCTCGGCACTTTTAGAAGTATTAGACCCAGAACAAAATAAGGATTTCCGTGATCATTATCTCGATGTGCCTTGCGATATTTCTAATGTGCTTTTTATTGTTACAGCCAATATTTTGGATACTATACCAGAACCTCTAAAAGATAGAATGGAAATCTTACGTCTTTCCGGTTATGTTCAAGCAGAAAAAATGGAAATTGCAAAAAAATATCTAATACCACGAAATTGTAAAAACATGGGACTGGAAAAAGAAAATATCAAATTTGAACCGTCAGCACTTGCTCATATTATAAATGGGTATGCAAGAGAAGCTGGGGTAAGGGGATTGGAAAATTATATCAAAAAGATACTTAGAAAAATCGCTTTAAAAATCGCTAAAAAGGAAAATAAAAAGAAAACAAAAATGAATTTTGTCATTACCGACAAGAACTTAAAGGATTATTTAGGAAAACCTATATTTACTAATGACCTTTTGTATAAACATAATCCAGTTGGTGTATGTACAGGGCTTGCTTGGACATCATTAGGTGGTGATACATTGGCTATTGAATCCATTAGATATCCTTCAGAAAAATGTGAAATGAAACTTACAGGTCAAGCCGGCGATGTAATGAAAGAATCAGCACAAATTGCTTGGTCATATCTCCATGCTAAGGCTGATGTTTATGCTCCAAATATTCCATTTTTTGAAAAATCACAAGTCCATGTTCATATCCCTGAAGGAGCAACTCCCAAAGATGGACCGTCTGCTGGCATTACCATGGTTACTTCTATGTTATCATTACTTTTAGAAGAACCAGTTAAGGACCGTCTTGCTATGACAGGAGAGATTACCGTCACCGGTAAAGTACTACCCATTGGAGGACTTAAAGAAAAACTTATCGCAGCAAAAAGAGCTCATATAAAACATATCATTTTCCCCAAAGAAAACACACGAGATTTTGATGAGTTGCCCCTATATTTAAGAAAAGGAATAAAAGTCTATTTTGTTAGTAATTATGATGAAGTATTTAAAGTAGCATTCCCAAAGGTAAAAGCAGATGAAAGAAAATTTGGGAAAATCGCACCTTAATAAGGTTGTAGATCCAAAAAATATTGTTAGCATCGTCAGCGATTTAAAAGAAGAAAAAAAAACCATTGCAACTTTAAATGGTTCTTTTGATCTTATGCATGCTGGACATTTGCATATCGTTTATGAAGCTGCTAAACAGGCAGATATTTTAATCGTTGCATTGAATAGCGATATTTCAATAAAAAAATATAAGTCACCAAGTAGACCAATTATACCATTGAATTATAGACTACAGATGATGGCAGCAATTGGTGTTGTCGACTATGTGACATGGTTCGATGAAACCGACCCAAGAGAAATATTAAAAGTTATTCAACCTCATGTGCATGTTAATGGTAAAGAGTACGGGGAAAATTGTATAGAAGCTGATGTGGTGCAATCTTTTGGTGGAAAAATATATTTGGTAGATAGAATATCTTCTTTGTCTACAACAGAAATAATAAATAAGATAAAACAATGCGTGTAATAGGAAAATTCGATCAGGAATCTCTGGCTTATAGATTTTCTATATATTTACGTAAACTTGGAGTGGAAAATGTTTATGAACACCAACAGGAAAATTTTGTTGTCTGGGTTTATAATGAAGATGAAGTGGCAGCAGCTAATATTTGCTTAGAGGAATTCAATAAAGATCCTATGAATTTTCGTTTTGATGTTTTCATCTCACAAATGGAAGATAAAGGAAAAGAAGAAAATTTTGAAAAACAAGTGTTAGAAGAAATGAATTTCAAAATACCAAAAAAGAAATTCCAAGGTAAAATTACCGTCGTTTTCATCATCTTTTGCTTTTTGATTTATCTTTTTAATAGCATAGAACAAAAAAAATTGGATAAAACTCTTCCTTATAGCGATTTTTATATGACAAAAGTACAATATTATCTTTTCTTTGATGCGCCTTATACTAATGAGCAAATATCTGCCATTTTTCAAAAATATGATGTGACTACGGAGACGAAATTACCAAAGGCAATGATAAGAGATCTTAATAAAGTAATGACGCCTGCATGGCCGGGAATTTATAATCTTGCTCTTGCTGGAATGTTGCATAAAACTGTTCCGGTTAAAGGTATTTTTGAAAGTATAAAAAAATGGCAGGTGTGGAGACTTTTTTCTCCAACAGTTTTACATCGTGATTTTTTGCATATCTTATTTAATATGATATGGTTGTGGGTGTTGGGAAGACAGATAGAAGAAAGAATGTCATTATTTAGATATTTGTTTTTAATTCTGTTACTAGCTCTTTTTACAAATGTTGCTCAGTATTTAATAAGCGGTCCTTATTTTATGGGCTTTTCCGGAGTTATCACAGGCATGGCAGGATTCATCTGGATGCGTCAGAGGATAGCAAATTGGGAAGGTTATACTATCACTAAGGGAACATATTACTTTTTGCTGTTTTTCGTGCTTAGCATGTGCTTTTTACAAATACTCTCTTTCGTATTAAGTCTTTTAGCAGTAAAATTCCCTGTAAGTATTGCCAATACTGCCCACGTGGTAGGATTGTTTTTAGGATTACTCTTGGGTAAGTGGCCTTTTTTTGCTTGGAGGATAGTTGAGCACTAAAGATATTATTATACTGGGTTGTTCGAGTCAACAACCTACAAGAAAACGTAATCACGGCGCTTATCTTGTGCGTTGGAATAACGAGGGATTATTATTTGACCCGGGAGAAGGAACTCAAAGACAGTTCATTTTTGCCAATGTCGCTCCCACATGTGTTAGTAGAATTTTTATTTCTCATTTTCATGGAGATCATTGCTTAGGATTAGGCTCTATGTTGATGAGGTTAAATTTAGATAAGGTAACGCATCCTATTCATTGTTATTACCCTGCAAAATATAAGAAGAATTTCGATTATTTGCGCTACGGATGTATTTATCATGAGAATATAAAAGTAGTAGAACATCCAGTAGCAAATGACGGTATAGTTGCTGAGGATGATAATTTCAAAATTGAAGCAACCTTTTTAGAGCATGGTATTGATAATATCGGCTGGCGTATTAGCGAAAAGGATAAGTTGAAATTTGAAAAATCTCTATTAGAAAAATACCAGATTAGGGGCGCAAATGTCGGTAAATTAGAAAAAGAAGGTAAGTTAGAAACGAAAGATGGTCTTGTTTTATTAAAGGATGTAAGCTTCCTGGTCAAGGGCGATGTTTTTGCCTATGTTGTAGATACAAAACCATGCATGCAAGCGGAAGAAATAGCAAAAAATGCCTCAATACTTTTGTGCGAGAGCACATATACTGAAGAACATAAGGATTTGGCATCGGTCTATCTTCATATGACAGCAAAAGAGGCAGCAACACTGGCGAAAAAAGCAAATGTAAAGCTGTTGATTTTAACTCATTTTTCTGCTCGATATCAAGATACAACGGAATTCGAAAAAGAGGCAAAAGAAATTTTTCCAAATACCATTATAGCCGAAGATTTGAAGAAAATTGATTTTATCAAACCCAGTTTGAACAAACCCAGTTTGGACAAACCTAGTTTGGATCAAACTAACATATGAACATCCAAGAAGCACAACAAAATTTTTTAGATTTTCTCTTTGTCATAAAAAATTATTCCAAACATACAATCAGAAATTATAGCATTGACCTTGAAGAATTTTCTAAGATGATGACAATAAATGACGTCTCCATTGTTGATAAGAATATAGTAAGACAATATCTAGCTAAATTATATGAAAAAGCATTGAATGGTAGGACAATTTTACGAAGACTTGCTACTTTAAGATCCTTTTTCAAGTATTTAATGCGCGAGAAAATAATATTAAAAAATCCCCTTGATGATATTGATAGTCCCAAAAGAAGAAAACCTCTACCCCATGTTATTAGTTATAAGGAAGTGGAAGAGTTGTTTACTAAACCAGATATCAATACCTATTTGGGTCTGCGTGACCGTACTATTATGGAACTGCTTTATAGTTCCGCCCTTAGAATTAGTGAACTTGTAGGATTAAATAGAAATGACTTTGATAGCGAAAATTTACAGTTGAATGTCTTTGGTAAGGGAAAAAAACAACGTATTGTTCCTGTTACCAAAAGTGCCGCTGATTGGCTTAAAAAATATTTGAGTACAAAAGAGCGTACATTAAAAACAAATGAACATGAATCAGAAAAAGATAACAAAGCTATCTTTTTAAATAAGTGGGGAAGAAGAATCTCTTCCCGTTCAATAGACCGTCATTTTAAACGATATTTTAAGATGACCGGAATTACCTTGAAAACAACGCCTCATACTATTCGTCATACAATAGCAACCCATTGGTTAGAAAAAGGTATGGATTTAAAGACTATACAAATGCTTTTGGGACATAGTGCTTTAGGTACTACGACCATTTATACACAAGTATCTTTGCAACTTAAAAAATCCGTTTATGATAAAGCACATCCCAGAGCTCATGGAGATTAAAAAAAAACTTGTGGGGAAGCTGTAAGCCGGGTTCTGTATAGAGCAAGTCTGTTTAAAACAGGTTTGTCTATAACAGTCATTCATCTAGGTCATATGTTACCATATAACTCAAGCGATATTCTGCTGCGCTTTTATGTGGAAAAAACACATATTTCTCAAGCGCTCTTATCTTGCATCGGATAGGGTTTGCCCAATTTTAGGTTGCCCTAAAATAACCGATTCTTAAAATCGGTATTTTCAGCCTTTTTGGTTTTTAACACCAACGGTATGTTTTCTGTTGCACTTTCCGTAGCCTTACAGCCCCCGGTATTTCACCGGTATCCTTTTTCATGATGCCCGGACTTTCCTCCATTTACATGGCGACTGTCCGCTTTCCCACAATTATTGTTTACGACGACGACGTTTTGTTGTAGTGCTGACTAATTCTTCACTTTCTGGCCAAAAAAGTATTCTGGAACAATGTTCACAAAATACCAATCTTTCTCCTTTTCTCACCATGTTTTCATGTTGCGCAGTTAAAGCAATATGACATCCACTACAAATTCTGTTTTCTATTGGAACGATAACTCTATCTTTTTTATTTTTTAATAGTTTTTCATATATTTTAAAAACGTCACCATGAGCGTTAGCAACTAAAACATCTCGTTTTTCTTTTAATCCTCTGCCTTCTTCATTGATCATTTTGATGCTGGCTTTGATGTCCTCTTCTAATTTATTGCTACGTTCTGCCATTGTTTCTAGGCTTTTCTTTATTTTCGTCAAAAATTCTTCTTCTAAATTACGTTTATCAATGAAGTCGCTAGCTTTTTGTTCTGTTGCTATTCTTTCTCGTTCCGCTGTTGTTATTTCTTGGGTTAGAGCATTGAATTCCTCAACTTTTTTTACAGCTCCTTGTTTGGCTTCCAACTTTTTTAGCTTATCTTTAATTTCTGCTATTTTATTTTCATAGAGATTGATTTCGATATTGAGATTTTTTATTTCTTGTTCTTTTTCTGATAATTGTTTTTGTAAATCTTGACGTAGTGATTCGATATTATCCAACTCTTTTTGTCGTTCTTTTTTTAAGCGCATGAGGCGTAGCATTTTCATATCATATTCTTGTATTTCCAAAATATTCTTTAAGATTTTTAACATTTTCTCCTCGGCTTTTAAATAATAGGAGTTTGCCTGCTTTTTCGCTAAAATTCAAGAAGAAAAAATTTGATTTTTTATTCCATCATTTTTTATAAAACAAACTTTATAGGTTTTCTACTGTATTTAACATTTTTTTTAAATTGACTGTGTCAATATAGATAGTAAATATTTGAATATTAGCACGAGATGTGTTTATTTAAGATGTTTGCGTTTTGAAAAAAAATGATATTTCAAAAAAAGACGTTATTTTCAGTATAAGTAAATACAAGAATTGATCATAATTTGAAACAGGGTTATCGTTTGTGATTTAATAGGGGAGATGTTATGCCATATCTTGCAAAATATTTACAAAAAACTAAGGAAATAGATAGAAATCATGCGGTTATTGCGTATTTAGCCATATTGGATCATTTACAAAAAATAGATAAGAATATCGCTGATAGTATTGTTCAAGAATTGAAAGATCAGAGAAGTAATTTAAAACTCATTGCCTCTGAGAATTATTCTTCATTGGCGGTGCAACTGGCAATGGGTAATCTGTTAACTGACAAATATAGCGAGGGATATCCAGGCCATAGATTTTATTCAGGTTGCGATAATGTAGATACGATAGAACTAGAGGCGATAGAACTAGCAAAGAAGATTTTTGGAGCCGATCATGCTTATGTGCAACCTCATTCTGGAGCAGATGCCAATATGATTGCTTTTTGGGCTATTTTGGTAAAAAGAATTCAAAACAAAGAGATAGAAGCATTAGGTAAGAAAAGTGTTGATGAGCTTTCCCGTAAAGAATATGAGAAAATACGTAAATTACTTTTGAATCAGAAAATGATGGGCATGGCATTAACTTCAGGGGGACATTTGACCCATGGGTATTTACATAATGTTTCTTCGAAGATGATGCGAGCAGTGAATTATGAAGTTGATTCCAAAACACATCTTATTGACTATAGTAAATTGGCTAAGCAGGTAAAGAAAGAAAAACCTCTGATTTTAGTTGCCGGCTATTCTGCATATGCCGGATTAATTGATTTTGCCAAGATGAGAGAAATTGCAGATTCTGTTCAGGCGGTATTGCTGGTAGACATGGCACATTTTGCAGGTCTTGTAGCTGGTGGTGTTTATAAGGGCATATATAATCCCGTACCTTTTGCTGATATATTAACATCGACAACACATAAAACTTTGCGAGGTCCGAGAGGCGGAATTATTTTATGTAAAGATGAATATCGTGAAATTATTGATAGGGGATGTCCTCTTGTAGAAGGAGGTCCTCTTCCTCATGTTATGGCAGCAAAAGCTATTGCTTTTAAAGAAGCTTCAACATTAGAGTTTTGTAATTATGCAAGACAGGTTGTTAACAATGCCAAGGCCTTGGCAGAAAAATTAAAAGAGTTAGGTTGCACGCTCATTACTAACGGTACGGAAAATCATTTGGTGCTCATTGATGTAGCGAAGAGTTTTTCTTTAACTGGAAGACAGGCGGAAAATGGCCTAAGGCAAGCGAGAATTACAGTTAATAGAAATACTATACCATTAGATCAGAATGGTCCTTGGTATACCTCTGGTATTAGAATAGGAACACCTGCTGTGACCACCTTGGGTATGAAAGAAGAGCAAATGCAGGTTTTGGCAGAACTTATTGTAGATATTTTAAAAAATAGTAGCACTCCTTCTCAAGAGAGTAGTAAGGCCAAGGTTATGGTTAAAGAAGAAATATTACAAGGATCTAAGGATCGTGTAGGACATATGCTTAATAATTTTCCTCTTTATCCAGAAATAGAGATTGATTAAAAATAGGATTAAAGGGAGAAAAAGTAAGATGGAAAAAGAGTGTAAACTTAGTGATAAGATAGATAAAGTTATTTTAGAGCAAAGAAGAGTATTTTTATCTGATGCAGTAGATCAAGAGACGGCTAATGAGGTGATAAAGAAGTTATGGTATTTGGATATTACCTCTCCTGGTAAGCCTATATTATTTGTTATTAATTCTCCCGGTGGAGCTATTGATTCTGGTTTTGCCATTTGGGATCAGGTAAAGATGTTATCTTCTCCTGTGTATACTCTTGTAACCGGTCTTGCTGCTTCCATGGGTTCCCTTTTGATGTTATGTGCAGAGAAGGGAAAGAGATTTGCTACTGTTCATTCTCGTATTATGATCCATCAACCCTTAATCTCGGGTGTGATTAGAGGACAAGCTACTGATTTGGATATTCAAGCCAAGGAAATGATAAAAACAAGAGATATTATTGTTGATGTTTATTGTGATGCTACCGGCAAGGATAAAAAGACGATAGAGAAAGCGATAGATAGAGATAATTGGATGACACCACAAGAAGCAATAGCCTTTGGCCTTTTAGACAAAGTGATTGGTTCTTACAAAGATATAGGTGCATAAGGTGCGTTTTTCGAAGTATCATCATTTGGGTAATGATTTTATTTTACTCGATTGCATCTCACAAAATATTGATATGTCCGAAACAATGGCGAGGTTATTATGCGATCGTCATTTAGGAATAGGCGCTGATGGTATTATTCTTTTAAAAAAGGCCAAAAAACATGATTTTGCCATGGAAATTTTTAATAGTGATGGAAGCAAACCTAATTTTTGTGGTAATGGTTTTTTTTCTCTTTTGAAGTTTATTGATGATCTAAATTTTAAAAAGGAAAAATTTTTTATTGAGACGCCTTTTTCTGTTATTGAGGGTGGAAGTTTTGATGGTAAGAACTATTTTCTTTTAAGTGGTTTTAGAGTTATTGACGAAAAAGTAACAATTGATGGTCAAGAATTTTTCCATGTGAATAGTGGTGTGCCCCATGCTGTTATTTTTGTGAATAATTTAGCGGATATTGATGTCAAAAAAGAGGGAAAAAAAATTAGGTTTCATAAAAAATTTGCTCCGGAGGGAGTGAATGTTGATTTTGTCTTTTTGGATGCTCTTGGTGCCCATGTTAGAACGTATGAGCGTGGTGTTGAAGATGAAACGTTTAGTTGTGGCAGTGGTGCTATAGCTGTTGCCATTGCATGTAAAAAGTCAAAGTCAAAAATTATATTTCAGCATGGAGTGATTGAGGCATTTTTATCAAATGATAAAGGAGAGGTAAAACTGCTTGGCATAGCGAAGTGTGTATTTAATGGTAAGATTTCTTGAATTTTGTTAAATTATAGTGCTCTAGGGGCAATAGCTCAGCTGGTAGAGCAGCGGACTCTTAATCCGTCGGTCGTAGGTTCGAACCCTTCTTGCCCCATTTAAAAATTAACTTGTTGTTCTGTGATTAGGGGTTTGATCGATCTTTAGAGATATAGAGGTTCTTTTTGGTGGTGGTATGGCTACTAGCCCACTATTTCGTAATTGTTGAAAAAGTGGATGTTTTTGGAGTGTTTCTAAATTCTGGGAGCTCATGGCGGCGTTAGAACGTAATAATCTTTCTACAATTTGGATATTTCCTTGATAATTTGGGTTGGCAGTAATATGTTCTTCATAATCTTTTATTGCAAAATCTATAGCACAATCTAGTAGTGATGGCAGGGGAGTTGCGCATTCTTTAGACCGTTGTGATTTTTCTGTTTGTATTATAGTTTCAATTGGTTCTTTAGCGAACAATAAGCGATCAAAAAATGTTAATTCACTAGCATTATACATGATTGCATAATGTAGAGGTGTGTGCCCATACACATTGAAAAGTGTAGGATCAGCTTGGTTTTCTAAGAGAAGTTCAAAAATCTCGCGTCTATTGTACTGTACAGCGTAGTGCAGAGGAGTATTGCCTAAGTTATCTGATTCATTAACATTTGCTCCGTTTGTCAAACACTCTTTTGTTCTTTCTATATTTCCCTCCAAAACGGCCTTATGTAATTCTGACACAGGTGTTGATTCAGATTGTAGTATTGGGAGAAGTATTGATGAAGGATTGCCCAATAGGTGATTTTGTCTTAATGATTCATATAATTTTTTGTCTCCAAAAATAGCCATACCAGGTATTCTTTGATAGTTATGGGTACCGAAATAGGTATCAAAATCTCCTATGGCTCGAGGTATTTGACTTTCTCTATAGCCTGCTTTTGATGTTCTTCTAAATTGAGTTACACATCCCGCTTGACTGTCCAACAACGTATCAAATAACTCTTTATCGGATGTATTTGGTAGAAATAGATGAGGTAAATATTGTATAGGTGGTTGTGTACTAGTTGTAACATCAGAGCGTTTTACTAAAAAACGATTTGACCATATTCCGTGCGTATCCCGAGTTATTTGTGGTATTTTAACAAAAGTTGCTCCAGTATCCAACAATAGCTGTACTAAGTGTGAATCGATTGTTCTAGCAAATTCGATTGAATTAGAGCTATTGAGAGCATCTTGTTCTTGTGTATAGAAAAAAAATCCATCTGACAGTAAAAAACCTTTTTCAGGACGAAGTAATTGATATGTTTGGAGATATGTTCCAGCAGGATCTACGAGATGGCGTAACGTCCATTGTGAGACTATAAAATCAATTTTATTTTGAAGATGCAAGTTTTGTTCTTCCAGAGCTTTTGATATTTCCTCTACTTTAAAAGCCCCTATCTTATGTACGTAACATATACCGGTTTCTGTAACTTCTTGTTGATTATGGTCAGGTAGTGGATTATTAGCCTTATCACGTAGGGGTTCTCCTCTTACACCTATGATGTGGACTTTAACGCCCTTGGGTAAACTAGCTTGTTGTTCGTTAAGAAATTTTGCAAGTGCCGTTATCCACTGAAAATTGCCGGCACCGATGTCAAGTACATAAAACTCTGTTTGTTCTTTATCTGCTTGTTGGATAATTTTTTGCATCAGACGGTGTTGATCAACATGCAAATTATAGCTACTTGATCCATTATACATTCCCCAACACAACTGTGTACGTAAAGCTTTAAAAGCTAGATTAATTCTTTCTTGAATCTCGTGAGGGCGACATCGCCAGTCTAGATATGACGGTTGTGGAGAAGTGTTTTGAGAACTTGGTATTGTTGATCCCATGTGATTTACTCCTATAAAACATTATATATTATATCATTATATTGTTAAGAAATGGCAAAGATTACTTAAAAACTTGTTTTTTTAACTTCTTGATTTTTAGGGTATTGTGTTGGTGAGAGAGGAGTGTTTTTCTGGACGATAAATCGATGAAGATTTACTGTATGAGAATACAATTAAGAAAATGTTTAAATGCAAAAAATGAGTGCGATTAAAAATCAGGTTTAGTTTAAGAAAAAAGGAGTTTTTCTGTGTTTCGCCCTATAGATCCAAACAATGATTTTCGTGCAACGATGAATCCTCCTGGTATAGATTGTAGAAAAGAAAAATCATCGTTGAAGGAACGGGCGTTAAGTGTTGTTGCCAATTCTTGGGTATTGCTTTTGCCATGTTTGGCTGCCATGCATGAGATCTTGTCTTCATCTGAGCGTCATTTATGGAAAAGTGGTATTGTTATTGGTATTCATAGCAGCCTTTCCTTAAGTTATTTGTTTTTGTCTTATCTATTTCCTCGCGAAATGAGAGTGATTTATCTTGTGTAATACCAGCCTGGTTGCCAGCGCCAAGATTCTACTACAATTTTTTCCAGTGTTTTTCTTTTAAAGAGATGCTCCAAAATGTAATAGACGGCACGATGACCTATGATTAATACCAGTTTTTGTGAAATGGTTTTAAGTGTTTTTTCTACTCTTTTTTTTACATCTAAAAGACTTTCTCCGTTAGGGAAAGGATTGTTTATATAATTTAATTTCATTTTATTAATAATTTCTTCTGATGTTCCATTAAAATCACCATAGTTCCACTCTCTAAGTAATGGTGTTTTTTGTATTTGAAGATTTCTTGAGCTAAAGGCAATTTCTACAGTTTGAGATGCTCTTTTTAAATCTGAGGTATATATCATGTTAATGGGCATATTTTGATATCTTATTCCCATTTCAACAGCTTGTTGTTTTCCTTTTTCTGATAATAAAGGATCCAAATGACCGGAGGCTATTTTTTGTTCATTATCCGTTGAGGTAGAGTGTGTTTCAAAAATTAAGAGGTTTAGCATAATAGATTAGAATATCAGAGTAGATTAATATGTTTAATCTAATATTTCTTTATGCGTAATTTTGCTTAATAGGATTGAATTATTATCTGACAATTTTTGCGAATGTGTTTAAGCATTGTTAAATTATTATTAAGTTGCGGAATACAATAAAAATATGGTAATATTTGTGCCTTCTAAAAAAGGAGAGATATTATGCATATACAGAAAAATCTGCTATTTTTGTTCGTTGCAGCTCTTATGCCTTTTATAAGCACCTCTTTTGCCTCAGATGGGTTTTCTGAAAACGCAAATGTTGTACAAAGCACCTCTACTTTACAAACACTACCTACACTCGATGAAAAAACCATCAAGAGTTTTAATAAATATATTTCGGTTGGAGCAGGATTGCCTGGCTTACCAAGTGTACAATTTGGCTGTAGATGGCAAAACATGAAACATGGCGCTGATGTTTCTCTTCAGATAGGTACTTTCGTAGTTATTTGGGCCTATGCCAAAATAGAGGCCCTATATCTTTATTTTCCTCATCCGGATTTGGAAGGGCAAACATATTTTGGCTTTGGTATTGGTAATAATCTTCTTTTTAATACTGTATGTCTTGGATGCGGAGCTCATCATCTTTATGATGGTTTTTCCCCTGAATTTGTTATTGGAGAGCAGTTTGAGACGAAAAATGGCAAAAGAAGATTCATTCAAGGACAAATAAGTTGGCCTACTGTATGGGTTTGGAAGAATTATGCTGCATCTACCCTGTTAATTCCTATGTTTTCTGTTTCCTATGGATGGATGTTTTGACAGTCACAACTGGTATTTAGAGAACAAGAAACGTTAATTTTCTAGGTGATTGGTTAATGAAATTATGGCAGTAATACATGTAGGAAACACATCGACGGTATTCATACATAATGATTGGTTATGCCCTGATGAAATATTAATGAAAACTATTCTTTCATTATCTCAAGGGAAAAAATGCACAATCATGCTGGATACACAATATCAGGCAGGTAATTGGTACAAAATTACCTTTGGTTCTTCTCGAGATTCCAAAGTTGGATTAGAGGCGCTACGGAAAAGTCTCAATATATGGACAAGACGAGATCATCTTGTTTTAAGTAATTTTTGTATTATGACACTCGATAACATATTGTTTTTTGGGACTATGGAGGATCGTCTACAAGCCAAGTTAAGAGAACTGGAAAATATAAGTGGTGTTTTTCACGAATCATTAAAAATGTTAAGAACTCTATCAACAGTAAACCTAGGTGATCCAAATGCATATTTTTATATATATCCGGGTTCTGAAAGAACCCTTTTGAGACAAATAACACCACACATGTTAATATGCGATAGCTACGTGGCAGTATTACGAAAAACATATGATCTCTCAGATCCTGCCGTATATTGTTTTTATGAGATTGTTCAACAGTTTGAGTGTAAGGGGGCTGATGGATTTAATAATGAATATAAGCTAACAGCTATTTCGCAGGAACAATACCAAAAATATAAAGAATTATTTGATAGATTATCGCAAGCTCAAAGGCAATATCTTTCTATGATTGGTGACATTAATTTTGCAACTTTAGTTCCTCATCAGAGGATGAAACTACAAAAATTATGCGAGGAAATAGAATATGAAATTACTTTTGAAACTGAATCTGCATTATTACCACTTCATTTGGATACTCTTCAAAGATTATTAACAACAGCGAGTGATCAAGAGTGTGATGAGATATACAAGAGGTGGTTGTCTGCAATACCGACAATGAAAATAATCGATTTATCGGAAAGTCAAATTGATAAAATTTATGATTTTTTTATAACTCGTATTTGGCATCGTGTTTTGCCTATCAGTATGGAAAAAGTTGTGCTTGATTTAAGTTGTAACTTGAAAAAACTGTTAGAATTAAGACACACATTGCCGGAGCTGACGACTTTACATGCTTGTAGAGATATTCTTGGATATATATCAATCCATCATGCAAAGATTTTGCAGCAATTTGGTTTAAGGCAAATTGCACGTGGTTTTTCCGATTTTCCTACCATGCAGCTAATTAATCAAAAATTAGAGTATCTTATTTCTGATATAGTTCAACCGGATATTGAGCCCTTTGTTACAGATGATTTTGTTGTCCTAAAACAGCAACATGATTTTTGGAAGGATTTTGCTCGTGGTAAAACTACTTTTATAGATTCCCTTGGTAATTCATTTAGAGGAAGCGCATATGACTTAAGTCTTCATGATGCTTTAGTAGTAGCATCTTGTGGGCATTTAAAGGTGAGATATAAGTTGCAAGCATTAATTGCTCAGCCTATGGTGCCGATTTTAATTATGAACACGATGAATTCTTCTAAGTATTATTTAAATTCTAAGGAAATTGTCTTATGGCCGGATGGAACTAGCGAAAAAGCTGTTTTAAGGCAGTTGGATGACACTAGTTTTACATTCACTATGAATATGACTTATTATTTTGTGCAAAGCAATCAACATCCGGATGACCCAATTGCTCTTCTCGATGATTGTTGTAGACCAGTGTGTGTTTATGGTACTGGCTATGTGACATGTTTTTGTCAATTTAGAATATTGGGAGAAGATCTTATTTGTATTGCCGATCCTGTAATTTCTCTGGGCATGTCGTAGGCTTATTTTGGCATTTTTTTTATTTTTTGAGAACCTTACCGCCAATAACATCTTTAATTTCACAATCTTTATTTAATATAACCCTACCATTTTTGCTGTCGAATGTTATGGTGCCGCTAATTTTAGTTTTCCCTTCCAATAAAACAGTCTGTTCCATCCATGAGTCATTTTTAATAATATGAAGCGAAGTTAAAGAACAGGAATCTAAACTTATACTTTCTGATGCTATGGTGAGCTCACTTAAAAATTGTGTATCTTTAGCTGACAAATATCCGTGAACACTGCTCGGTTGATTTACCGATGAATTTTCCAATACAACTTTTCCATTTACTATCATTTGTCCTATTTGAGCATTTGTTGCCTTTAAATAGCCGTTTACTTGCAAAGAATGTGTTATTTTTGTGCCGTTTAATTCGCCATAACCATTTATTTGTAGATCTTCTAAAGTGTCATTACCGTAGGACATTTTTCCACAAGCCGTGCTTTTATTATCAGCAGCAATTATGAGTGTAGCAGTAAAAAGGAGTATAAAGAACAAATAAATTTTTTTCATTTTTCCTCTTTTGATATCTTCTTTTTTATGTCAGTAACATTTTTCAAGATTTTTTTTCTAAAATCACGAACAGCTTTTTTTGATTCTAACAATTTTCCGTGATATAATTTGTATAATAATGGTAGGACTCCACAAGTGGCGCAGTTTCCCCAGCAGCAGCTGTGATCTTTGGATAACATTTTACAAAGAGCTATCTCTCTATCGAAAACTTCTTTGCTAATTATGCTTTTTGTGAGTCCTGTTTTGCAGGTGATTTTTTTAGTCATAAATCCATTTTAAATAATAATTCTTTTTGTCTGAAGAAAAAATAGGCCGTCATTAAGACGGCCTCTATTTGAGTTAGTTCATTTTTTCAGCATATGCATGTAGAGCTTTAGAAAGAAAGTTAGGAAATTTTGGATGCAGCTTACAAAATAGAGCATATACATCTCGATCACTACCGGTATTAATGCTCATGGTTAAAATTTGTTTTTTTGACCAGTCTTGAGGAGTAGGAGAAACTAGCTTAATAATATCTAAGTATTCATGAATGAGTTTTTGTACCTCCACTGAATCTTCTTTCAAATTAGCATTAAGTGCTTTAAGAAGTTGTTTTGTGCATGTGTTCATTCTTTTAATATATGCTTTTTTATCGATGTGACTCATGTGTTTATTGTATTTGTCCATCCATTCCTGCTGTTCTTTTTTTGTAATTTCAACCGGTTGTTTTTCTTCAAATTTCTCAAATTCTTTTTCAAATTCCTTTTTGTATGCTTTAACATTGTTTTGAAAGTTTTCAAATTGCTTAAGAATTTCATGTGCTTTCACATGGTCGCCTTCTGCATAGAATTCGGTAGCATCGATAAGTTCCACGAGTTCTTGTAATCTTTTAATCTCCTTTTGTAAAAACTGTTTGCGCAAGGCTAAAAGTGTTGTTTTATCAGCGTTACTTGCTGTAAGCATGACTTTGATCTTTTTTAAACTAAGCCCCATTTTTTTAAAGAAAAAAATGTTCATAAGTTGCATGAGTTGTTCGATACCGTAATACCGTTTGCCATTTTTTAGGCGCATGATAGGTTTTAAAAGATCTATTTCGTCATAGTAATGAAGTGTTCTCACACTAATATTGGCAAGGGTGGCTATCTGTTCTACACTATATTCCATATATAACCTCCTATAGTTATGGAATTGCCTACCATGATACTGCCTCACGTAACGTAAGGTTGAAGCAAAAAATATACCATTTTTCATATTTTGTTTAAGTGTTTAATAATTAACTATATAGGTAATTCTATATAATTCTCCAAAAATATTGGAGAATTAATGAGTTTTGCTGATTAAAAATATATAATTCTCCAAAAATATTGGAGAATTGATTAAGATTAAGATAGAAGGAAGTATATGAGAGATATATTGAAATTTGCTAAAACTGCTTATTTGGATAGCCAAACTCTAAAACCACTGCTTTACGATTACACTAATCCGGATGATCTTATTCATCGTATGGTAAAGTCCGGCGAATTAATTCGATTAAAGAATGGTTTTTTTGTTATTGCTGAAAAAATTAAGGACCAACCTATACCATATGCTCAAATAGCTAATATGCTTTATGGCCCGTCTTACATTAGCTTTGAATGGGCTTTATCATTTTATCAGATGATTTTAGAGGGAGTATATGTGGTTACAAGTGTTACTGTAAATCCATCGAGGGTTTTTAATACTCCCATAGGAACGTTTGATTATATTTATCTAAGACATTGTCGTTATGCTATTGGAATTAGTCACGAGGTAAATAAAGATGGAGGTTTTTTGATAGCGTCGCCTGAAAAAGCTCTAGCAGATTTAATCCATTTTAAAAGTAATAAGTTGAATCCGAAAGATTTGCTCATAGATTTAGTAGAAAACAGAAGAATAGAAGAAGAAGTTTTAAAAAAAATGGATAAGAAATTGTTAATGATTATTGCCGATGCATATCATTCTAAGGCTGTTATGAATTTGATACAAGTTATAGGTATGTTGTGAATAATGCCAACATAAATATTTATTAAAACTATTACACGCAAAGATTCAAGATATAGATTGGGAAGAAGCGAAGGCTGATGTCAGGGCTTAATACTCAACAACTCGACATTTGGTCTAATAAGTTTTTTTTAGAATTGCTGAAGCATTTACAAATTGAAGCAAGATAGTATTATTCCCACTTGTTGTAGTGGATTCTGTCTTTCTTAAAACGATCTACCGACTGCGATCTTTCCTCATAATAACCAAGTGGAATTAAAGCAAAAGGCTGAATATTATCGGGAAGATTTAATAAATCTTTATATTTTTCCATGCGCTCTTGTCTTGGATAAATAGAGGCCCATACGCTACCTAATTTAAAATCATGGATGGCAAGTAAAATATTTTGAGTTGCTGCTGCACAATCTTGTGGCCAGTTACCAGGAGATTTTTCTAAAAAGAGATCTCCACATACTAAAATTGCACAAGGAGCAGTTTTACACATTTCTGAATATGGTTGAAATGTTGGAATCATGTCTAAAATTTGGCGATCTTTTAAGATTATGAAATGCCATGGCTGTTCATTGTGCGCAGAAGGAGCATACATGCCAGCTTTGATTATTTCTAATAAAAGAGCATCTGTTACTTCTTTAGAGAGAAATTTTCTTATACTTCTTCTTGTAAAAATAGCCTCTAATGTGTTCATGATAAAATAGTAACATTAGAAAATATTTTTAGCAATTATGCCCGAGTGATTCTTAAGAATTTTTCATTCGCTCCAAGGGCAAATGAAATGTTTTACCCTTTGCCAAAGGGTTGTTGGATTGTAAGAATATTTATCAGTTATTTTTAAAGAACTATAAAGGCAGTTTAAATCAGATAGAGCATGCAAAAGAAGTTCTTGATTGTGACGGTGAAGAGCATTACTGATAGCTTTAAGATGTGATAGAAATGCGCCGCATAAAAGTTGAATGTTTACGGAAAAATTTCTTTTCCGTCTTATTAGTTTCAATAAATATTTTTTGGTGCGTCTAATATGTTTTTTTAATTTTTGACGGGATGTGTGATCTAAAGGACATGTATCGATTCTTGGCATTATTTGATTGATGTGATCTGTTAAAACATCCATCCATTGTGCCGGATATGCTATAATTGTTGCAGGCTGGAGACTGTGGAAAAAATCGTCAGGAATCATGACGTCCTCATATGGTAATATTCTTTGTATTTCCATAGCTACTGCTCGTATAATATGAGCCGAGGATACATATGCTGCATTTTGGATGTCTTTTCTACAAACAGGGCAATGAGGTGATTCCAATCTTACAAGTGTAGAAATGTTTAAGATATGACCGCATGGCATATTGAGAGCTTCTGTTAATAATTCTAAGGTTACAGGGTCTTGTACAATTTCTTTTATTTTTTCTAGTGTTGTCTTTGAATTTTCTGAGCTGGCTGATTCAGTTGTGAGAATGTCTCGTATGCAATATGCTGGGGAGTGTTTTGCTTGTTCAATATTGCATGTATGACATAATGTTCTTCCTTCTAAAGAGGGCGAGTTTGCCACGTGACCGCAAAGCAAATTTATAGCTTCATGGGAAGAGAGATTTTGACAAAGAGATCTTACTTTTTCTAAGGCATGTAACAATTCATCATCTTTGCTGATATCTTCAGAAAAAACGTATCCACTAGAGGAAGCTGCAGCAGATGTAACAACATTACGTCTCAAAATAACCTTCTGTGGCTAAATGTTTTATCAAATTAAGGATTTTTTTGGCTATTGATTTCATATAAAATATTACTGGAAAGTTAGTTGCAATTTCTATATAATATTTGACTAATTCATAGGAGATTATGGGCTATTTTATTAGTAACGATCTAGCATCAAGAGCATGTAGTATACGACGGGTGGTTTATGAATGGCATGATGACATTTTACAGGAATTTAAAAAGTATGCACAAGATTTGAGCAAACTGGAATTACTTATTGATTATTTGGATCATAGGGATTTGTCCATGTTTAACGATGGTGATATGCATTGTATTTTTTATGCGCTTAAATTTGTTGTTGAGAAGAATCATGCAACCGCAACAGCATTAAATACCACTTTGGATAAGGTGGAAAATAGCTTAAAAAGTAATGAGCAGGATATTAACAAATTATTAGCTCTTATTTTATATGAAACTGTAAAATATAATCCCCATTGCCTTAGAGAAATTGAAGAGGCGTTTGAGCCAGGTGTTAGTAACCTCATTTTGGAAATGCTTTTACAAAAAAACACCTTAGATGTAAGTGCTTTTTAGTCAATGCTTTATGTTAACAGGAGTAATTGATAAGGTTTTATGGAAAATAAGAGTATCATATAAAAGTAGATAAAAAGGATCTTTTGATTGATGATATTTTCTTTTTTTCGCTATAAGCAGATAAGGTATGAAAAAAATAGACTTTAGTGTCGAAGATATACTGTTTTCTAACGGTTCTTACGAAGTAAAGATAAGAGATAAAAAAAAGTTCTTTTGGGTTTTTTTGCGACTAGATCAAGAGGGTAAGATCATAGATAGTTTTTGCGATTGTCCTAAAAAGAAATGTTCACATTTGAAAGAGGCATATTTAGCTGTGACAAAAGAAAAAAAACCTCTACATGTGCTTTTTCAAAATAGTTTTTGGTACACACTTTTTTCCTTAATAGGAGAAAAATATGATTTTAAAAACATTTTTCAAGGAAAAAAAAGATTAAAAACGGCAGAGCTTTTGATTGAGGTGAAAACTTTTAGTATTTTGAAGGAACTCTTGGAGGAAGTAAAAAAAGAACCGAAAGATAATTTACTTTTTTTTGATTTATCTGAGGAAGAAGTAAAATCCTTGGAAGAAGGCAGCGCGAGTAAAAAAATAAAATATGAGCTTAGTGCATTTGCCAATTTAGCTAGGTATTTTTTTCTTCTGCAATATAACGGTAAATTGAAAAAAGCGGAACTTTTATTGGATAGAGAAGATTTACCAATAGGGATAAAGTTAAGATTTTTAAATCTTACTCTTGCTTTGTATCTTAACGTAGCAATATTTAGTAAGATCATTGAATATCTCAATAATCTTCCTTTGGATATTGAAGTGTTTTTAACACCACTTGTTTCTATAAATTATGATGCGGCAAAAAGGGAGTTTATCTTAAGAGAAAAAGAAAAGAAAGAGGGAAAAATTTTTGATAAGTGGCTCTACGTACCAAAGGAGGGCTTTTACTTACAAAAGATTTTAGATCAAAATATCATTGGAGAAGAGAACATTGCCAAAACTTTGGATGTCTATGCTAGAGTTCTTGCTGGAAGCATGGAAAATACTTCTGTGTTTCTTGAAGAAGTATCAGCTCAGTATTTTCTGTTTTTCGATCATAATAAGAGTTTACATATAAAGTGTTATATCTTAGATAAAGATGATTTTGATAAGAGTACTTCTTCTGTTTTTGGCAATTGGGTATACATAGAGGGAAAAGGCTTTTTTAAGATCAAAGATATTGAATTTAGTGGTAAAGAAATTGTCTTTATTAAAGATGATGTTTCTTCCTTTATTAATTTGCATCGTGATTTTTTAGGTCGTTTCCCGGGGTTTAAGGTACACCTTGGCAATCTTCCTAGTCACATACAGTACCACATGGGAAAAGATGGATTACAACTGGAGATAAAATATGAATTTGAAGAAGGGCAGGTATTAGATTTTGATGAGTGGCTTTATTTGGAAAATGAGGGTTTTTTCCCGAAGAGAAAAGAGGATATGCTTTTCTTCAGGGGATTAATTAAAGAAGAGGAAATTGAAAATTTTGTAACTATTCATAAGGAAGAACTGAGGGAAGTAAAGGGGTTTTTTGTAAAAAAGAAAATCGTCAAAAATGTGAGTTTGCAAATAAGTTTAAATGAAAAAGAACAAATTGAAGTGACACCTGTTATTCATCTAATGGAAGATTATGAAAAAGAACAAATAAAATTTTTTGGAGATTTTATCTACGTGGAAGGAGAAGGATTTTGTGAACTTAGTGGTAATTTTAAATTACCCAAAGAATATCGACAGAAACAGATAGTTACAGCTGTGAAAGAAGAGGTTTTTTTGAAATATGAACTGAAAAAATTAAAGCCTTTTATTTCTTTTTTAGATAAGAGACTCAAAAGAAGTGAAAATTTAGAACTTGTTTTAAAGAAAGCATTTAAGGTTGATGACATATATTGTTTTGATTTTGAATATACTTCGGACTTGGGTTCAGAGAAGTTATTTAAGATATGGCAGGCAGTTAATCGCAAGAAGAAATTTTGTTTTTCTAATGCTGGATTGCTTTTTTTAAAACATTTTCATTTTAGTATTTTAAAAAATTTTAAAAGGCGCCATTTTAGTAGGCAATTTTTAAGATTAACATTTTTAGAGGCCATTCGTTTTTTGGCTTTTGTTGATATCGTTTATGATTGTGATGATTTTAGTCGCAAAATTATTGAAGAATTATCTTCTTTTACTGAAGGTAGTGTAAATATTGAGGGTTTTAATGGGCAGCTGCGTTCTTATCAAGAAATAGGGGTAAGATGGTTATGGTTTTTATATCTGCATGGACTAAGTGGTCTTCTTTGTGACGAAATGGGTTTGGGAAAAACTCAGCAGGCTATGGCCTTGATTGCTGCCATCATGAATAAGCAACAAGGACTAAAATATCTCGTGGTTTGTCCTACTTCCGTAATGTATCATTGGCAAAATCTTTTATCTCGTTTTTTACCTAAGGCAAAAGTTTTATTTTATCATGGTATTTTAAGAAGTTTGGATACTGACTTTGATATAATTTTAACGTCGTATGGTGTTTTGCGATTAAGTCTAGATAAGGTTATTAATTACAATTTTGAACTTGCGATATTTGATGAAATGCAAATCGCCAAAAATTTTTCTTCGAAGATAAATCATATACTGAGACAAATGAAATCAAAAGTGAAAATTGGGCTCACTGGTACGCCTGTGGAAAATCGTGTCCGTGAGATAAAAGCACTTTTTGATGTTGTGCTGCCCAATTATTTTCCAATGGAAACTCAGTTTAAGCAAAACTTTATTATACCAATTGAAAAAGAAGATGATGAAGAAAAGAAGAAAATTTTGGCAAAACTAGTCAGTCCTTTTGTTTTAAGACGGAAAAAGAAAGACGTATTAGAGGATCTTCCGGAAAAAATGGAAGAAGAAATTTATTGTGAGCTTTCAGAAGAACAACATGTCCTTTATAAAGACGAGGTGCTTTTATATCGCAATAAGATATCTAATATTGCTGCAGAAACTCCACTTGAAGCTAAACCTGTGTATTTTCATATTTTTTCGCTTATAACGAGGTTAAAGAGGCTCTGTGATCATCCTAGGCTCATTTTAAAGGACACCATTCATCATGAAAGTGGTAAGTGGGATCTTTTTATTGAACTGCTTAGTGAGGCTAGAGAAAGTTATCAAAAAGTTGTTGTTTTTTCCCAATACATTGAGATGCTGGCTATTATTGAAGAATATTTAACTAAAGAAAACATTGGTTTTGCATCTATTAAAGGATCAACTAGGAAAAGAGAAGAAGAGGTGAAAAGATTTCAACATGATCCTAAATGTGAAGTTTTTGTGGCCTCGCTTTTAGCAGCTGGTCTTGGTATAGATTTATCTTCCGCTTCTGTTGTGATTCATTATGATCGTTGGTGGAATCCGGCAAAAGAAGATCAAGCAACCGACAGAGTACATCGTATTGGACAGACTCGTGGTGTACAGGTCTTTAAACTTGTTGTTAAAGATAGTGTGGAAGAACATATTTTGAAGATTATTGAAAAGAAGAGAGGCCTTGTGACCGACATGTTAAGAGAGAGCGCACAACCTTTGACAAAAGAAGAAATTTGGGAGATATTTCAACAAATCAATCAAGACATAAATTAGAGCGTGTGAGTCTCATTTGTCATAATAATATTATTTCCCTTGTGATAGCATGAAATTCATTTTCAGTTGGATTGACATCTAATAACACCATGTATTCGCTTTTGCGCAGCAGGGCAATATCATAATTTTGCCATCCGGAGACACCAACATGTAAACGACTTTTTTCTCCAGGCGGTAGATTTGGTAGTTGTTGCATAACATCACTTTGTCCCACTTCATTAGAAGTAAAAAATACTTGTTTAGTCATGCGTTTCCTTTTTTTTGTTAATAAAAATATTATAACAAAAATTTTATTAATAATAAATTTATATTTAATAGAGCGTTAGTTGTTGTAGATTAGCGGGTTGTGCTTCAGCAGAATGCAAAGATTAAAAATATCAGAAAAAACAAAAACATGATAAAAAAATAACAACAATTATCGTGAAGCCAAAAAAAATAGAATCATGTAAAATTCAATGGTACAATCCTAGGGTATAGTAATGAAAATAGCATTGGTTGGCAGGCCTAATGTTGGTAAGTCCGCTCTTTTTAATAGAATTTGTAAAAAGAGATTGGCGATAGTAGATGAAGAAGAGGGCATCACAAGAGATCGTCTTTATGCTAATTCTCACTTCTTTGGAAAAGATTTTTCTATCATTGATAGCGGAGGTATTGCACCAGGTGTAAAACGAGATTTCGATCAGGAAATAAAAGAACAAACACAAAAAGCAATAAATGAGGCTGATGTTCTTATTATGGTTGTCGATGGCCAATGCGGTCTGCAATCATTGGATAAAAAAGTAGCAAAATTGTTACTTCAAACAAAAAAGAAAATAATTCTGGCGGTAAACAAAATCGATGACGCTGAATTAGAACATCTTATTTCTCCCTTTTATTCCTTAGGAATTGATAATGTAATAGGCATTTCGGCAGAGCATGGATATCAAATAGAAGCTCTTCTAGAGACAGCTTTAAAAGAATTTCGAGAGGAAGCGGTGGTCTTTCCAAAAATTTTTGCTAAAATAGCTGTTGTTGGTAAACCCAACGTGGGTAAATCTACCCTCTTAAATTTCCTCTTAAAAGAAAAAAGAGTAGCAGTTAGTAATATTGCTGGCACTACCTTAGATGCTGTAGATGTCAATATGCAGGTTAATGACAAGGAATATCTGTTTATTGACACCGCGGGAATAAAAAGAAAAGCAAAAGAACATTTCACAAAGGATAAATTTGCTCATATGCGCACTATCGAAGCAATAAAAAGAGCTGATCTTTGCTTATTGCTAATAGATAGTCAAAGAGGTATCACTGTAGAAGATAAAAAAATAATACAGGACATAGAGGATTGTAAAAAAGCAGCTATCTTACTATTTAATAAGTGGGATCTTATCAAGGGCTATCGTATGGAACACTGCTTTAAAGCGGCAAAAAAAGATGCAAAATTTTTTCCTCTCTATTTTGTCTCAGCAAAAAGTGGTAGAAATTTGGAAAATATCTTTAAGATTATTGATGAGGTATTAGAAGAATATAAAAAAGACATTTCTACTTCTTCATTGAATAAGTTTCTTGAAGAAACAATGTCTCGCTATCATCCGCCAATGATCCAGGGGAAAAGATTGCGCATATACTACGCAACACAGGTAAAAACATCTCCTCCAATCTTCAAATTGTTCACTAACTACCCCACACTTATGCAAGATAGTTATAGGCAATATCTTTTGAATGAATTTCGAAAAAAATTTGGATTTCACGGCGTTCCCATTATTTTTGATGTTTGTAAAAAGACAAAAAAGTTTTAGATTATTTTCTAGGAAAGTTTTATTAGAAGAGTATGAGAAGGATTAGTGCTTTTTTTCAGAAAAGAGATATGTCTGTCTTTCCTCTCTGGGAAGATTTGAAAAATTTTCGTTTTTCTTTTTTGAAATATGATGTGTTTACTGCCATTTTAATTGCTTTTTTAGCAATACCTCAAGCTATTGCTTATGCACTTTTAGCTGGCGTTCCTACAAAGGCTGGCTTTTTTTCGGCTATTTTTGGCATCATTTTTACTGCTTCTTTTTCTTCTTCAAGATATTTAGTTGGTGGTCCATCAACAGGTGTTTCTGTCCTCATACAAACAGCTATAGCCACAGCTTTGAATGATTTTGGTACTATCAGCGGTGTAGATAGAGAAATGCTATCATTACATATCTTGAATCAAATAGTTTTAACGGTTGGACTTTTACAGCTTATTTTTTCCTTGTTTAACTTGGGACGTATACTAGAATTTGTTAGCCGTCCTGTGATTTTAGGATACTTTACGGGAGTGGTTATCGCTATTGCTGTGGCGCAAGTCTTTTATTTTACAGGCGTGACTACTGCTAGTGGCAGTGGAACAGTAATCCATAAAATTTTTCATTTTCTTTATAAAATTAAAGAGATTAATTACGTTACTTTATCTTTAGGTGCCTCTTCTCTTTTTATGCTTATTTTGTTAAGGAAAATAAAAAAAATTCCCATTCCTTTACTTGTACTAATCGGAGCCTCTTGTGTCGCATATATCCTCGTAAAAATGGGGCTTGTTGTCCCAACTTTCCAAAACCTTGGTGAAACAGATTCTTTTCATATCGGTTTTAGCATGCCATCTATAGATTTGCCGCTTATTAGTTCTCTGTTTCCTTCAATATTAGCTATTGCGCTTTTGACTATATTAGAGGTCGGATCTGTTGCCAAAGGTATTGCCGCTATAAGTGGGCAAAAGATGTCTAATACGCAGGAAATATTTGCCGTGGGCTTTTCTAACGTCTTTTTGTCATTTTTACCAACAGCTCTACCTTCTTCTGGAAGTTATACAAAAAGTATTTTCAATTTTCAAAATGGAGCTAAAACAAAACTCTCAGCCCTTTTCAGTGGATTGAGTCTGTTGTTGATTTTGTATTTCTTTTGGCCTTTTGTAAAGCAAGTGCCTTTAACCGCTCTTGCTGCCGTTTTATTTGCCATGCTACCAACAATCATTGATAAAGAGCAGGTGAAAATAACACTGCTGTCAACAAAGGGAGATCGTATCGCTTTTCTTTTAACAGTATTATCCTGTCTTGTTTTTCGACTAGATATCGCTTTTTTTATGGGTATTATGATTTCTATTATTTTTTATTTGGAAAAAGCAGCTGTTCCTCATCTTGTTGAATATGCTTTTAATAGTTCTGGAAGACTCATGATTCTTGCTCCCAAGTCTAAGGTTAGAAGAGAGGTACGTATTATTGGTATTGCCGGAGAACTATTTTTTGCTGCAGTTGATCTTTTTCAAAATAGTGTTAGAACAGTAGCGGAGGATCCTTATGTTAAGGTTATTGTTTTGAGACTCTATGGAGTATACCACGTTGATGCTTCCATGTGCTGTGCTCTTTTGAATTTACATGCTTATCTGAAAGCAACAAATAGAGAGTTGATTATTAGCGGTATTACCGAAGAAGTTTGGCAAATCTTTTATAAGGCTCAAGTTATTAATAAAATCGGACAAGATCATTTCTTTTTAACAGATGAAGAAAATCCTCAGCTTTCTACTTGGAAAGCCTACGTCTTTGCTGAAGATCTAGTGAATTTTGCTAAAGAAAATGAGACTTTGCTTTAGAAAAAATATTATGTGAATGTATAGTAATATTTTTTGGAGGCTGTGTGAAAAAAATTTTGTTTTTCTGTTTTTTAGTCAGTACATCTTTGCTGGCAAATACTAATTATCATCGTATTTTTTTAGGACCAAACTGGCAGTATAATCGCTATGAAGAATGGGTTGCGGACTTTAATGGATATAACAATTGGGGAGCAATTTTCGGATATGAATATAGAAGACCTCAATATGTCTATGGTATGGCCCGTGGTTATTTTGGACAGGGTAATATATACGGCACAATATCAACTACCTATTATCATTATATTTTAACACAAGGATGGGGTGAAGGTAGAATAGGGTATATGTTCGATACTGAGCCATTCTCGTTGACTAAATTTTCCTATAACAAAATTAATCGTTGAAAAGTAATTTACCCCACATCCTCTCCATAAATGTCTTGTTCCAACCACGA
>Ga0233425_10002569_pt1 | contig 35216 bp, 15 predicted proteins | sample Watercolumn_Towu_2_FD_181712 | JGI IMG/M metagenome (GOLD analysis project Ga0233425, IMG submission 181712) | Freshwater microbial communities from Lake Towuti, South Sulawesi, Indonesia - Watercolumn_Towuti2014_140_MG | ecosystem: Environmental > Aquatic > Freshwater > Lake | place...
ATAGGACGAATGGGACAGATAGGACGAATGGAAGACATAGGACGGTACTGGGGGAATGCGGGGGGGTTTGACTAGAGGCGGATGGGACTAGGCGGATGGGTGGATAGGCGGATGGGTGGATAGGCGGATGGGTGGATAGGCGGATGGGTGGAGTGGGACATGTGTGTGCGGGCAGGAGTGCGGTGGCCGGCGCGATGGTCGTGGCGGCCGTGGCAATCCTCGTGCATGCCAACAGCCTCTCCAACGAATACGTCCTGGATGACGTGCCGGCCGTGGTCGAAAACCCGGCTGCGCACTGGCCGCCGGACGTCGGCCGCATCTTCACCTCCAATTACTGGGGAAACCGCCCGAACTACGAGAAGCTGACCATCTATCGTCCCCTGGCGACGCTGAGCTTTGCGCTCGTCGACGGGTTTGCCCCGGACGGTCCCGAGGTGCAGCGGGCGGTCAATCTGCTCGTGCACGCCGGTTGTGCGGTGCTCGTGTTCCTGCTCGTGCTGACGCTCGGACAGGTGCGAGGGCAGATGCGAAGCAGCGTTTGCGGGCAGGAGCCGGGGCAGGCTACGGGGCGGGATCTGAAGCAGAATCACGGAGAAGTGCAACGGCCGGCGACTGGGGGCTCTGCGTCCGCCTCTCCCGAGTCCGTCATGGAACGAGCGGCCCAAGTTGCGCCGGCCCTCCTGTGCGGCCTCCTGTTCGCGGTGCACCCGGTACACACGGAAGCCGTCATCGGCGTGGTGAGCCGTGCCGAGCTGCTGTCCGCGTTCTTCGTGCTGGCGGGGACGCTGTTCTACCTTCGAAGGCTGGCCGGTAACCGGGGCGAGGGGCGGAAGGCAGCGCTCGACCTGGCGGTTCTGGGGGGCCTTTTCGGCCTGGCCCTCCTGTCGAAGGAGAACGGGGTCACGCTGTGGGGGATTCTCCTGGCGTTGCAGCTCGCTGAGTGGGTCGGGTCGGGGGGCGGCTTGCGAAGGCCGGGTCTGCGGCTCGTTGCGCTCCACGGGATCATGGGGTTGCTCCTGGGCGGGTACCTGCTCCTCCGTTCCGCTGTGCTGCCGGCGGTCCTTGGAGGCGCTGTCCCCTACTCCGACAATCCGATGGTCGGGGGCGACCTGGTCGTTCGCTGGCTGACGCCGTTCAAGGTGTTTCTCACCTACATCGGCCTGCTGGTGAGTCCGACCGACCTGAGCATCGACTACTCGCTGGAGCACTTCAAGGTCGTGCGCTCCCTGGCGGACTGGCCGGGGTGGAGCGGCCTGATCCTGTTCTTCGGGATGGCGGCCGCTGCGCTGCTCGTGGCCAGGCGCCGGCCGTCGCTTGCAGGCCTCCTGTTGGCGTTCTTCGCCTCCTACTCGGTGGTGTCGAACCTGCCGTTCCTGTCGACCATCATCATGGCCGAACGGCTGATCTACCTTCCATCGGCTTTCTTCCTCGGGGCCGTGGCCATTCTGGCCCAATCCGCGGCCCGGTCGGGTCGCGGGGCGGGGGGCATTCTGGCCGCGGGAGCGGTGGTGGTGTTTGCTGTATTCTGCGCTGGGACCCTGTTCCGAAACCTGGAATGGCGCACCCCGATGTCCCTGTACGAGGCAGCGGTCCGCACCGCACCGGACAGTGCGAAGTCACGCCATTTGCTGGGACTCGAGCTTGCGCGGGCTGGGCGGTCGGCCGAGGCCCTGGAGCACCTGGGCCGCTCGGTTGCGATCAACCCGGACAACTTCAAGGCGCGGACGAATCTTGCCCGTGCGCTGGCCCAGACCGGCCGGTACGACGAGGCACTGGAGCACCTGAAGACGGTCCTCACACAGGCACCGGGGCATCGTGCGGCTCTCGATGTGGTCTGTGGAATCTACCAGGTCACGGGGAAACCGCCTGCTGCGGCAAGGGTCTGCCGATAGTTCCAGCTCACGGAATCGTGCAGTAGTCCGGGAAGTCCGCCCCCAGTTCCCCCTGCGCAAAGGGGCTGGTCCCGTCCTTCCACGTGTGCGCCAGGAGGAACTTGTGGATCCACGGGGTCGCCCCGTAGGGCACTGTGTGACCGAGGCCGTGGTTGCACTCGATGACGAAATGCCCATCCGCCTGCAGCTTGTCGCTGAACTCGTTCATCATGGTTTCGAACATGACGACGTTCATGTAGGTATCGTTCGGTCCTCCCCAGGCCAGCAGGGCCGGCAGCGGATACGCCGGCTTCGTGTAGTCGATGACCATCCCGGTTCCGCCGGAGAAGATCGCGGCAGCGGCCAGGTAATCGGCCCGGTGCAGGACCAGGTAGGTGCTCCAGAGGGCACCGGCCGAGAAGCCCATGGTGTAGACCCGGGTGTTGTCGATGTCACCCTGCTCTTCGAGGCAGGCGAGCATGTCGTCGAACACGGCCAGATCCTTGTCGGTCTTCGAGTACTTCCCGAAATTCCAGGTCGTGGTCATGTCGCAACAGTCGGTGTGCCCCTCGGAGCAGCAGTTGTAGGGCGACACCAGGATGAGGTTGTTCTCCTTGGTCAGGGAATCGGCCCCGAAGAACTGCGCTATGTTCTTGGGGGTATCGCCGTTGCCGTGCCAGACGAAGACCACGGCGGCACCGGGGGCCGGATTTGCAGGCAGGTACAGCTCGACGCTGCGCTTGAGCCCGCCCAGCATCAGGGTATTCTTGCCCGCGACCAGCGAGGGACAGACGCCCCCCGAGTACTTCTTCGGCTTTGCAGGTTGCGGCCCGGACACGATGTCAGGCACGACATCCTCGGGCGGCTCGACGGCATCGTCGCCGGGCAGCTCAGGTGCCACCTGGTCCAGCGGGCCCGGCTTCTGATCATCGGTGGACTGATCCTGGGTGAGAGTATCCTTGCCCCCCACATCGGATTTCGGGGTTCCATCCCCATTGCCCGAGTCACAGGAAGCGGCCAACACAAACAGGGCGGGAAGAATCAGTTGGCCGATGGAACGGGAGAGAAACCGAACGACCCTGGCTATCATGCTGCCACCTCCGGTATTCAACAACAAGAGTGCTACCAGATTGCCCGGGCCCGTGCAAGAGCAGGCTGAAGGGGGGACGAAGGCAACCGCAGTGCCAACGGACCATTCACAGGCCCTCGGCCCTGCAATGCAAACCCGGGGTGTTCTCCTTGCCCCTCGTCGTCGCCAACCCGGCTCCGATCATCATTGGTCTGGTCCTATTCGGTATCGGGCACGCCTCCATCTACCGCTCAATATCTGCCGCATGGCCACCGGGCATCTTTCCGAGGGCGATACGATTTGCCGGCATGCTGTTCTTCATGATCTTCCTGTTCTGGGAATTCTCTGCCCCCTTCAATCAATTCGGCGAGCCGTTACAGCTGGTTGCGCTTGAGTTGGTTTTATGGGCGGCCATCGCCGCTGCGGAGGGGTTTGCGATTGCGGCTGTCATTGAGCGCAAGGTGGTCGGAGCGAAAAAGCCCTTGAACCCGGACTCAGTGTCCGGTATTCTCCGGCCGAGACCAGAGGCTCAAATGGTAGGCTATGGCAGTTGACAGGGCCGGCGATAAAGCAAGGCTTACTCTCTTACGTGACGTCATGGCATACGAATCACGTAATTGAAGCAGCCAGAGCATCTATGCAGTATCTTGTTAGGACTGGGGGACATCAATGAGTCCAACCGTGAATACATTTGACAATTTCCCTAATTGGCTTTTGACTAAGTGGCAAAACATCGCCGATTTATTAGCAGAACTTATTGGCATTCCCGCGGCCTTAATCATGAAGACCGAAAATGAATATATGGAAGTTTTCATTTCGAGTCATTCGGAAAACAATCCTTATCATGTTGGAGAGAAAGAACACTGGCATGGTCTATATTGCGAAACTGTCATCAAAACTCAGACAAAGCTATCAATTCCCAATGCGACAAAAGATCCGAAATGGGATAAAAATCCTGATATAAAACTTGGAATGATTGCTTATTTAGGATTCCCCATCAATTTTCCGGATAACCAGCCGTTTGGGACACTTTGCGTTCTTGATAATAAGGAAAGGCCTTTCACATTACTCACCGAAAAGCTACTAGTACAATTTACACACGTCATCGAATTAGATTTGGCCTTAATACAGTCATATGAGCTTAGAACAAACCAATTAGCAGCAACCGTTGCGCAAGAAATCGCCGAGCGCAAGCGGGCGGAGGAGGAGCGCCAGAAGCTTCAGGCCCAATTCATTCAGGCGCAGAAGATGGAGGCGGTGGGAAGGCTGGCCAGCGGCGTGGCCCACGATTTCAACAACAAGCTCGGTATAATCCTGGGGTACGTTGAGATGGCCTTCATGCAACTATCCAAGGACCAACCGATTTCTGAACATCTTAATGAGATCAAAACTGCGGCTATACGCTCAGCAGACCTGACGCGGCAACTACTGGCCTTTGCCCGCAAGCAGACCGCAGCCCCGAAGGTGCTTGATATCAACAAGACCATAGAGAGCATGACCAGCATGCTTCGGCGCCTCATCGGGGAAGATATTGACCTGGCCTGGCTTCCGGGCAATCACGTGTGGTCGGTATGCATCGACCCCGCCCAGGTAGATCAGGTCCTGGCGAACTTGTGTGTCAACGCCCGGGATGCCATTGCCGGCGTGGGCAAAGTGACCATCGAAACGCACAATACCACCTTCGATGAAGCCTATTGCGCCGTTCACGTTGGTTTTGAACCCGGCGAGTATGTGCTGCTTTCCGTGAGCGACAACGGCTGCGGCATGGACGCCGAAACACAGGAAAGAATATTCGAGCCCTTTTTCACCACCAAGGAGATTGGCAAAGGGACAGGCTTGGGCCTGGCCACGGTCCACGGTGTTGTCAAGCAGAACAATGGTTTCATCAACGTATACAGCGAGCCGGGACAGGGGACGACCTTCAGAATCTACCTGCCGCGGCATATGGCCAAGGCGATTGACGCAGAGGAACCTAAGCTTCAGGCGGCAGCGGCCGGCGGAGAGACCATCCTGCTGGTGGAAGACGAGCCGGCGAACCTGAAAATGACCACGATGTTGCTGGAACGTCTGGGGTACCGCGTGCTGGCGGCCCCGACCCCGGGCGAAGCCATTCGCCTGTGTCACGGGCACGCCGGCAGGATCGACCTGCTTCTAGCCGACGTGGTCATGCCGGAGATGAATGGGCTGGACCTGGCCAAGAACATCTTGCTCCTCTACCCGGACATCCGGCGGCTGTTCATGTCCGGCTACACGGCCAATGTCTTAGCCCACCAGGGGGTGCTCGGCCCTGGCGTGCACTTCCTGGAAAAGCCGTTCTCGATGCAGGAACTGGGGGCGAAGATCAGGGAGGCGCTAGGGAATGGATAGAAGTGCAACCCTGTTGATTCCCTCGCTATTCCCCGGGCGATTTGAGCCGTGGCCGACATCTTGCGGAGGGGAGAAATGACCGGGCTGTCATCGCAGGAGCTCGTGGCGTTGGTGCAAAGGGTGTTCCAGCCGGGGCCGGACGACCGGGTGCTGGCCATCCTCGTGGATTTGCCGGATGCGGTGGTTCCGGATCGGGTCGAGTGGCGGGAGAGGCGAGAGCTGGCGCTGGAATGGGCCGCCGCCCTGGGAGAGCGTCGAGACGAGCTCGGCATGGCGGTGCACCTCTATCTCTATCGAAACGTGCGCCGAAACAACGCGGATTTGCCCGCAGGAGCGTGGGCTCACCGGTTCGGGCCGCTCCCTGAAACTGCCGACGCACTCGAGGCCGGCCGGATGGAGCCGTTCGATTCCATCCTGGCCGCACACCGGATCCTGCTTGCCCCCACGGAGTTTTCCGCTACCGCACCGCTCAAGGTCGCGGCCCGCAGGCACCTGTTCCGGGCCGCGACGATGCCTGGGTTTTCCGCTGCGATGGAACCTGCGCTCAAGCTGGACTATGGCGAGATCAACCGGCGCGTGGACCGCTTCAAGGAGCTGCTCGACAAGGCCCGATACGCCGACCTCGAATTCCGGTCGGCCGACGGGACCACCGACCGCCTGATTCTCGACCTGCGCTTCCGGACCGCCCATGCTTCGGGCGGGGTATTCCCACAGCCGGGGATCGCTGGCAACCTGCCGTCCGGTGAAGCCTACATCGTCCCCTACGAAGGGGAAGTGAGCGGCGAGCCCAGCGGTTCGGAAGGGGTCCTCCCGGTTCAGCTCGGGGACGAAGTGGTCCGCTACCGCATCCGCAACAACCGGGCCGTGGAAGTGCTGTCGACCGGGCCGACATCCGCCCGGGAAGTGGCTCTCCTGGCTGCCGAGCCGGCCTATGGAAACCTGGCCGAGCTCGGTCTGGGGGTGCTGGATGCGTTCGGGGTCAAGCCCATCGGAGAGCTGCTGCTAGACGAGAAGCTCGGATTGCACATCGCGTTTGGCCGCAGCGAGCACTTCGGCGGCCAGGTCGGTCCCCAGGCCTTCTCGTCCCCCGAGGCCGTCGTCCACATCGACCGGGTCTACCTGCCGTCGGTCCAGCCGAAGGTCTCCGTCGTGAGCGTCGATCTGCGATTCGAGAATGCCCCTACCCTCCCGCTCATACGCAATGATGCCTACTGCGTCGAGTGGTAGGGAGCGACGAAGCCGCTGACTCAGAAAGAATCGGGTTCCAGCTCGAAGGTCTTGCGAAGGTCCGTCTCTCCGGACACTGTGTAGGTCAGGCTCTTGAACCCGGCCCGTTCGATGCGCAGCACGGCCTTCTCGCCCTTCTCCAGCTTGAGGCTCGTCGGCGTCTCACCGATCGGCTTGTTGCCGGCATACACCAGGGCCCCGGCCGGCACCGTCTCCAACCGGATCGTCACGGGACCTGCCACGGCATCGTCCTTCTTGTCGTCCTTCTTGTCGTCCTTCTTGCCGTCCTTCTTGTCGCCCTTCTTGTCGCCCTTCTTGCCGTCCTTCTTGCCGTCCTTCTTGTCGTCCTTTTTGCCGTCCTTCTCGTTTCCCCCCGCGGAGTTGGCGCCTCCCGCCACGCCGACGTGGGCTGAGTCACCGCTTCTGGCATCGTCAACAACTGCCGAAACATCGGGAGCGGGGGCCTTCACGTCGTCGAGGCGCTCAGACAGCGGACCGCCGGTTGAGCCGGCATCCATGGGGGCCGGGTGACCAACGTCCTGGGCATGAACCGGTGGGAGATCGGGCTGCCGAACAACGTCCGGCAATCGGGCATCATACGGCTCGGAAGCGCGAACGTCGATGCCGGCCGGGGATGCAGCCTCTGCGTCGAGCAAAGGAAGGCCCGCTGACCGTGCTGCGACGGGCCCGGTCCCTGCGGCGTCAGAGCTCGAGACTACAACGGCAGCGGACCGGGCGTCCGCCTCGTCGTGTTTCGCGCTTCCGAACAACCCGGACAGGACCACGACGACCATGGCGGCGGCCGCGATTGCCAGGCCGACGACAGCCCAGGCCATGGCCCTCAGCCCCTTGGATTTCTGGAGCGTTCCGCCGAGTGCGGTTGCCGGGGTTGCATCGCCAGCGCCCATCGCCGGTTTGGACAGCAACGGCAGGGACGGCGTGGACTCCTGGGCAGGCCTCGGGACCGGCACGGTCACCACCTGGTTCTGCTCCCGGGCCTCACCGAGCTTCTGCCAGGCATCCAGCATGGCACCGGCGGTCTTGAACCGGTCTTCGGAGCGGTGGCAGGTGGCGCGCTGGAGCAGTGACAGCTCGCCGTCGGTCAAGCCGGTGCGGTCGACCGCGTCGAACGGGCAGTAGGAGGGGTTCAGCTTGCTGGCGAGGATGGAATCCTGGCTCTCGCCCACATACATCCGCCTGCCGGTCATGAGCTCGTAGGCCATGATGCCAAGTGCGTACACGTCGGAGGCCGGGCTGATGCCCTGGCCGACGAGCTGCTCGGGGGCCATGTAGGCCGGCGTTCCACTCAGGACGCTGGTGTGGGTTCCGGCAGAGGTGAACTTGGCCAGGCCGAAATCCACGATGCGGACATACCAGGGGTTTCCGACCACGGATTGCAGGAGCACGTTCTCCGGCTTCATGTCTCGGTGCACGATGGAAATCGAGTGGGCCGCCTCCAAGCCGTGCAGCATCTGGACCATGAGCTTGTCGACGACGGGACGGGCCATGCAGCGGCCGCCGGCGACTGCCTTCTGCATCTCGTCCCGGAGCGACCTCCCCTCGATGAACTCCATCACCAGGTAGGGGCGGCGGTCAAACTCACCGAACCGGATCAAGCGCACGATGTTCGGGTGGTTGAGGCGGGCCAGTGCCTCGGCTTCCCCTCGGAACTTGGACATCAGCACTTCGCCGCCAGGCTGATCCTCGATCGAATCGTGGAGCACCTTGAGCGCACACTTCAGGAGAATGGGCAGCTGGAGTGCCAGGTAGACCGAGCCGAACCCTCCCTTCCCGATTCGGCGGGCGATCAGGTATTCGTCGGCCTTGCGCCCCACGAGCGGGTCGGTCCCGGAATTGCCGACATAATGCTCCGCTGGCACGAAGTGATAGCCGCGGCGGGCGCAGACGGTCTGTGGACACGGGGTCGTCGCGTTGCCCGTCGTCTCACAGCTCGGGCAGATACCCGACGCGATGTCCACCGTCCTGTCCGACACGTCCGAGAGCCTCCTCTACCAAGCCCAGGCAGCACCCAACGTGGTGCTGAACGCGTGGCGCTTCATCTGTCGTTCATCGAGGTCGGAGCCGGCCAGCTCCGGCGTCTGGACCACCCAGTACCCTTCGATCACAGCCGAGATTCCCTTCCAGATGCGCACGACGGCTCCGCCACCGATGGGGAAGGACACGTCGTGCCAGGCGATGACCTTGTGGCCGTCTTCGTCCTTTCCCGGGAAGTGGAGGAAGTACTGGGCACCGGCACCGGCAAACACACCGACCCGGTTGGCGATTCCGAAACCAACATCAAAGGACATGCCGCCGCCGACCGCGTACTGGCTGGTGACTCCGTCGGCCGTATCGTAGACCGGCAGGCGGGATTCCAGCCAGAATCGGCCCCGGACTCCGTTCTTGAAGCCGTCCGGCCCCCAGTGGACGCCGAGAACCACGTAGTCGCGATGCGGCGGAGAGGCGGCACTGTCGTCCGAGCCGCCCCCCTCGGTCCCCTCGCCCCCGTCCCCTGCGGCGGAGGGCAGCCGGGCAAACCCGGTGACGAGCGAAATGTAGGAGCGGACCTCGTCCTCGCCATCTGCGGACTTGCCGCCCGTACCCCCCTTGGAGGCCCCCCCCTTGCTGCCCTTTCGCTCCAGCAGCGTGACGGGCAGGAGGACCATCTGGTTTTCCGGGATGCGCACGTCGCGGACCTGAGTTTCATGCCCGGCAAGCGACACCGCGACGGAGTGGGTTCCGGCCGACAGCTTCTCGACCAGGACCGGGGCGTTCCCGATCGGCTTTCCGTCGACCTCGACCAGGGCACCGGCCGGCTCGGATTCCACGAGCAGCTTGCCGGAGACCTCGAGCGGCGTAAGGGCCACGTTGATGACCGTGCTCTCGTTGAGGCGGACCTCGAGCTCGGTCGCAAACGGGTTGAAACGCTCGGCCTGGACCGAGAACCGGTGCTTGCCCGGAGAAAGCTGGAGTCGATCGACGGGCAGGAGCCCGAGCGGCTGGCCGTCCACCGCCAGGGTGGCCCCGGGCACGTCGCTGTGGACAGAGACGAAACCGACCTGGGGCAGCGGGACCAGGGCGACATCGACGACCAGCTTCTGCCCTCCTGCCAGCTCGATCTCCCGGTTCCATTTCTCGAACGACGGGTGATCGATGGTCACGACGTGCTTTCCGGGAGGGGCCAAATAGCCCCGCAGCGCCCCCTGGCCGACATAGGTCGAATCGATGAACACCTTGGCCTCGGCCTGGTCGAGCTCGATGGAGATCTCCCCTTTCTGCTTCGCTTCCTCGGCCTTGGCAGCCTGGATTCGGGAGAGCACCTCGGCACGGGCCGTGGCACCGGCGGCCATTTCACCGGAGAGCCCGGAGCGCAAAGCCCGCAGGTACCACTCGACGGCCTTGTCGTTTTCCCCCTTCTCCTCGTGGATCCGGGCGATATTGAACATCACGACCGGCTGGGGATCCAGCTCCATGACTGCGGACAGCTCGCCAAGCGCTTCGTCGAGGCGGCGTGCCAGGAAGGCGGCCTTGGCTGCCTGGAAGTGCCACGCAGCCTGGGCCTTGGCCTCGGGCGTTCCGGCCTCGGGGCGGGGAGCGGGGGTACCCGCAACTGACGCCGGCCTGGCGGCAGCGGGGTCGGGCTGGGCAGCCGCCGGCGTACCCGCTGCGGGTTCCGGCTGAGCGCCCGCAGGCTGGCCGGATGCGGGGGGATCGGCCTGTGCCCGGGCCTCGGTCGCCACCGACATCACCAGCACGAGTAGGAGGAAGAACCGCATGGTCACCTCGCCAAAGGCCTTGTTCGCACCACCGCGTCTCGGACCGCACGCTTGCTTGCCACCATGCCACCGGCGATGCGGAGCAAACATACCGCCGGAGACCGGCCGGCGCAAGCCGATTTCGGCCCTTGCAGATGTCCTTCCCATGTTGCACAGATCTACCTTGACGGCTAGCTAGTGCGTGCGCGACGATTTGCCGGTCATGAAGTGGCCCCGAGACAACTGCATTCGGTTCGACAGTGGAGGACGGAGCATGAGACCAGTCGATTTTCGGTTCCTGGCTGCGCCATTGTTCGTGGGTGCGATACAGCTTGCGCTGATTGCGGCCGGCGGCTGTTCCGGAATTGGAGGAGCGGCGGACGTGCAGGACGCGGTGGAAACCGGCGGCCAGGTGGAGGCGCTGTCAGAGGCGCTGCCGGACGAGGATCCGGACGGTGACGGGTTCCCGACGGCAATCGAGCTTCAGTACGGGACGGACCCCTACTCCGCGGATTCCTATCCTCCGGACAAGGACGGTGACAAGGTGCCGGACGCGGAGGACGGGGACATCGACGGCGACGGCGTGGACAATGCGCTGGATGCGTTCCCGTATGATCCGGCCGAGTCGGTCGATACCGACGGGGACGGGACCGGGGACAACGCGGACCTGGACGACGACGGCGACGGTTACTCCGACGCGGTCGAGGAGCAATGGGGCTCGGATCCGCTTGACGCAGCGTCGACTCCGCCGGACATGGACGGTGACGGCGTGGTCGATTCCGAGGACTCGGACATCGACGGCGACGGCGTGGCCAACGAGTACGACGAGTTCCCGGGGAATGCTTTTGAGTGGGCCGATGCGGATGGAGACGGCATCGGCGACAACGCAGACGCGGACGACGACAACGACGGCTACCCCGACAAGCTCGAGCTCGACTTCGGGACCGACCCGCTCGATGCGGAGAGCCACCCGGTGGATCTGGACGGAGACGGGATCCCCGATGCGCAGGACACGGACATGGACGGCGACGGCGTGAACAATGCGCTGGACGCGTTCCCCATGGACCCGGCAGAGAGCCTGGATACCGATGGCGACGGGGTCGGCGACAATGCGGACATGGACGACGACGGCGACGGCTACCCCGACTTGCTCGAGGAGGCCTTCGCCACCGACGGGAAGGACCCGCTGAGCCATCCTGACGACCTCGACGGCGACAAGATCCCGGATGCCGAGGACAGCGACATCGACGGTGATCAGGTGCTGAACGTGGACGACGCGTTTCCGATGGACCCGAAGGAGTGGCTGGACACCGACGGAGATGGAATCGGCGACAACAAGGACGGCGATGACGACGGCGATGGCTACCCGGACGCTATCGAGGAGAAGTTCGGGACCGATCCGAAGGACGCCGGGAACCACCCGAGCGATCTGGACGGCGACGGGATCGCGGACCCGCAGGACCCGGACATGGACGGCGACGGCGTGGTCAACGACAAGGACCCGCTCCCGCTCGATGCGACTGAATGGGCCGATTTCGACGGCGACGGAATCGGTGACAACGGCGACGACGACGACGACGGCGACGGCTACCCCGACGACGTGGAAGTCGAGCTCGGGACCGACCCGCTCAACGCCCTGAGCCACCCGGACGACCTGGACAAGGACGGTATCCCCGACGGCGTGGACCCGGATGCGGACGGCGACGGGTTCGCCAACGAGGAGGACGCGTTCCCGCTCAACCCGAAGGAGTGGCTCGACACCGACGGCGACGGCAAGGGGGACAACGGCGACGGTGACGACGACGGCGACGGCTTCTCGGACGACGTGGAGCTCGCGGTGGGGACCGATCCGCTGGACCCGAACAGCGTGCCGGGCGACATCGACGACGACGGGATCGCGGACGGGATCGACCCGGACATGGACGGCGACGGCGTGGCAAACGGGCTGGATGCGTTCCCGAAGGATCCGGCGGAGTGGCTCGACACCGACGGCGACGGCATCGGCAACAACCTGGACGACGACGACGATGGAGACGGCTACCTCGACGAGGTCGAGCTTTCGGCCGGCACCGACCCGCTCAACCCGGCCGTGTTCCCGCTCGACCTCGACGGTGACGGAATCCCGGACCCGTCGGACCCGGACATGGACGGCGACGGCGTGGACAACAAGGACGATGCGTTCCCGAAGAACCCCAAGGAATGGCTCGACACCGACGGCGACGGCAAGGGGGACAACGCGGACCTGGACGATGACGGCGACGGATACCCGGACGACGTGGAGAAGGAGGCCGGAACCGACCCGCTCGATGAGCTGTCCCACCCGCTCGACCTCGACGGCGACAAGATCCCGGACGTCATCGACGCGGACATCGACGGAGACGGAATCCCGAACGGCCAGGATGCGTTTCCCAAGAACCCCAAGGAGTGGCTCGACACCGACGGCGACGGCGTGGGCAACAATGCGGACCTCGACGACGACGGCGACGGCTATCCGGATGCGATGGAGCTGGCGTACGACTCCAACCCGATCGACCCGAAGTCGACGCCGCCCGATCTGGACGGCGACAAGATCCCGGACCCGGACGATCCGGACCGCGACGGCGACGGCGTGCTCAATGCGCTGGATGCGTTCCCCATGGATCCCAAGGAATGGGCCGACCTGGACGGGGACGGCATCGGCAACAATGCCGATGCCGACGATGACGGCGACGGCTATCCGGACGAGGTGGAGCTCACGTACGGGACCGACCCGCTGGACTTCTTCAACAAACCGGGGGACGTGGACGGCGACGGCATTCCCGATGCCGAGGATCCGGACATCGACGGCGACGGTATTGCCAACCCCGATGACCAGTTCCCCTTGAACCCGACCGAGTGGATCGACACGGACGGTGACGGCACGGGGGACAACGCCGATCTGGACGACGACGGCGACGGCTATCCGGATGCGATGGAGATCAAGTACCTGACCGACCCGCTCGACCCCGGCGCCTTCCCCGCAGATCTCGACGGGGACAAGATCCCTGATGCGGAGGATCTCGACCTGGACGGCGACGGGTACAAGAATGCGGAAGACGAGTTCCCGGACAATGCCGCCGAGTGGTGGGACACGGACGGTGACGGCATCGGCAACAATGCCGATCTCGACGACGACGGGGACAAATACCCGGATGCGCTGGAGCTGAAGTACAGCTCGAATCCGCTCGATCCCAAGTCGATGCCGCCCGACCTGGACAAGGACCTGATCCCCGACGCGGAGGACCCGGATCGGGACGGGGACGGCGTGCTGAACGTGGACGATGCGTTTCCGGATGATCCGTCCGCGTGGGAAGAAGTGCTGGAGGAGGGCACGTTCGGGGGCGACTACCAGGACCTGATCCCCAAGGACGCGCAGCCGCAGGCCTTTGACACGAAGAAGTTCTCGCTCGTTCGTGGACGGGTCCTGGACGACGACGGCGTGGCCCTGGACGGAGTGTCGGTGTCGGTCCTGGGCAGACCGGAGTACGGCACCGCGATTTCGAACGGAGACGGGGAATTCACGCTGGCCGTGAACGGCGGCATCCACGTGATTGTGGCGGCGGAGACCTTTGGGTTCACCCAGGGGCAGCGGGGGGTGGACGTTCCCTGGAACGACATGGTGGTTCTTCCGGACTTCGAGCTGGTTCCGTTCGATCCCATCGAGACCGAGATGTTCATGGACGGCGACCCGGAATCGGTGGTGACGCACACGAACGTGGGTGAGGCCGCACCGATCACCGTGGCCATTGCTGGGGACAACCTGGCAGCGGGCGACCCGGGGGACGGAAACGTCGAGATCACGGATACCATCACGGTGACCGCCACGGAATACAAGGACCCGTCGGAGATGCCCGCAATCCTGCCGCCGACCTCGGAGTTCACCTATTGCGTGGAGCTCAAGGCGGACGGCTACGAGAACGTGGAGTTTGCCGATCCTGTCGTCCTGTGGGTCAAGAACTTCCTCGGCTTCGATGTGGGGACCGCGGTTCCGGTCGGCTACTATGACCGGGACGAGGGGAAGTGGATGCCGATGAACGACGGCATCGTCGTGGAGCTGCTCGACGATAACGGCGACGGCATCGTGGACGGGGTCGATGCGGACGGGGACGGCCAGGCGGACGACCTGGACGGAGACAAGGACGTCAGCGACGAGACAGTGGGGCTGGATTCCCAGCCGGATGCGTTGCCCGGCGACACCATGTGGCGGACTGCCGTGGAGCACTTCTCCCCCATCGACATGAACTGGCCTGGCTCCGGTCCGCCTCCGGATGCGGTCCCGCCTCCTGACCAGCCTCCCGACCTGGACAACCCGGATGATCCGTGTGCGCAGGGCGGGATGTCCGACGTGGACATCCGCTCGCGGGCCATGAATGAGCGGATTCCGATCCCGGGGACGGACTTCTACCTGCACTACTCGACCGAGTGGACCGAGGGGTACAAGCTGCCACTCACCATCCCGGTGACCGGCGCTTCGGTCCCAGGTTCTCTCGAGAAGATCTTCGTCAACTGGTCGATTGCCGGACAGGCATGGAAGAAGGACCTGAACTCCGGGCCGAACCAGAAGATCGACTTCCTGTGGGATGGGAAGGACTTCCTGGGCAACCTGGTGAACCAGCGGATGAACCTGACGGTGGACCTCGGCTTCCGCTATCCCGCGGTGTACTACAGCTCGCCGGCCGCGGCCAACCAGGTGGCGGCGTCCTTTGCGGCCATCGGAGTGCAGGCGACGGGCGTGAATGCGAGACAGCCGATCACGCTGTGGCGCAAGTACGAGTACCCGGTCTACCACTTCCGTCCCGAAGTTGCCGGGCATGCCTGGAGCATGGGCCGGGCGTGGACGCCCGACGTGTATCACTTCTATGACCCGACCTCGCAGGCCGTGCTGCGCGGGGACGGCACCAAGATCACCGGAGAGCAGCTCGGCTACGAGACCGGCACGGAGACCGCATGGAATCACTCGGCCGGCTACCGTGCCCTCGCTGTGGACTCCGACGCCACGCTCTATTTCCTGGTCAAGGGGGGAATCGCTGCAGAGCGCGAGCTCTACCGTGCCCGGGCCGGGGAGGCGCCTCAGCTGCTCGTGTCGGCCAACCAGCGCATCGGCGACCTGGCCGTAGGCCCGGACGACACCGTGTACTACACCCAGAGCTCCTATCTCTGGAAGATCCCGCCCAAGGCGAAGAACCCGGTCCTCGTGGCCAACCTCTACTTCGCATACTTCTCGTGCTTTGCCTACTTCGGTGACTACTGCAGCCTGAACGTGGACGTGGATTCCTCGGGGTATGCGTTCCTCGTCGGCCGCTACCCGGGAACGTCCGGGACCTCGAGCCTCGTGATCGTCGCCCCCGACGGGACGGTGCTTCCCAACCCGACCGATCTGGCCTGCACCGCGTTCGACGTGGGCGTCGGCAGCGACGGCTTCGTCGTGGCCGCGTGCAAGAACGGGCCGGTCAAGAAGATCGCCCGTGACGGCAAGGTCTCCAATCTCGGGACATGGAAGCCCCTGTGCGGGGACTTCTACAGCTACACCGATCCCACGGGCCTCACCGTGCTCAACGACAACTCGGTCCTGGTCGCGGATGAGAAGTGCAACCGGCTGCGCAAGATCCTGCCGGACGGCACGGTCACCACGCTGGCGGGCACGGGTGAGTCGGGCAGCAAGGGAGACGGCAGCAGCCCGCTGGCCGCACAGCTCTCCAAGCCGGCGGACGTCGTGGTAGGCCCCGATTCGGTAATCTACCTGGCCGACAGCGGAAACGGTCGGATTCGTACCATCCGCAAGGTGCAGGCAGCGGTCGAGGTGGCGGAAGGCACCTATGCGATCCCGGCCGGCAGCGAGCTGCTCGTGTTCGGAGAGAAGCTCGAGCTCCAGGAGAGCCGCGACATCACGTCCCTCATCCCGTTCCGGACCTTCCTGTACTCGGAAAACGGCGTGCTGAAGAAGGAGCTGCTGGCCGACGGGAAGCAGGTCCAGTTCACCGCGGACGAGCAGGGCCGAATCGTCGAGATCGTCGGCATCAACGGAGAAAAGACGACGCTGGCATATGACCCGACCGGCAACCTCCTCCAGATCATCTATCCCACAGGGGGCAGCTTCGAGCTCAAGTACAACGAGTCGGGCCTGATCACCCAGAAGATCGACCCCAACGGCAACGTGTACACCTACCTGTACGACGAAGCTGGCCGGGCCACCAAGGTCTCCGACTCGGCAGGGGGCTTCCACAAGTACCAGCGCAAGGCCGCAAACGACGTCACAACGTTCACAAACTCGACTGCGACTGGCCTCACCACGATCGTCGTGGACGATGCATCCGGTGAGGTCTCCACCAGCACGACGGAATCGCCCGCCGGCGGCGTGACCACCTACCAGGAAAGCGACGGCGGATGGCAGACCACGACCCTCCAGCCGGACGGGACCGTCGTGGAGGCCACCTATGGAATCGATCCGAAGTGGAACACGCGCTCGCTCAAGCAGCTTTCGACCCAGACCCCGGGCGGCCTGACCCACCTGGTCGACATGAACCGGACCTACAACGACGCGGCCAAGACGATCACCGATACCTACTCGGTCAACGGCGTGGCAACCGTCACGCTGCACGATCTCGACGACCATTTCACCCAGGTGACCACAGCGCTGGGGCGAACCTCCAAGACGGTCCATGACGCGACCACCGGAGCCGTCGTGTGGGAGCAGATCGGAGACCAGGTGCCCACGACGTTCGAGCTGGATGCCACGGGAAGGCCGGTCAAGACCGTCCGCGGGATCCGGTCGCTCCAGTACCTCTACGACGACGTCGCACGGACCACGACCATCCAGGATGCGCTCGGCGGCAAGACGGTGCTCAAGCACGGGGCCGGCGGCGAGCTCCTGACCCGGACACTCAAGGACGGAACCGTCTTTGCCTACGAGTATGATGCCGGAGGCTACGTCTCCAAGATCAAGGGCCCGGGCGGCTCCACGCACTCGTTCGCCCGCAACAAGGTGAACGAGCTGAAGTCGGTCACGCTGTTCGGGGCGGCGACCTACCAGTACACGTTCGATCCCGACCGGCGCAAGCTGGACACGCAGTACCCCGACGGCAGCTCGAGCAGCACCACGTACGTCGGGGCCAATGCCACCAAGTACAAGTCCGGCACATTCACCGCGGACTTCGAGTACGCAGCGGACGGCTCGGGACGAATCACCAAGGTCACCTCCTCCCAGGGGATCGGGCGCTCCTATTCGTATGACGGCGACCTGACGACCAAGCTGGAGTGGACCGGAGCCATCGCCGGAGCCATCGAAACGACGTTCAACGATGCCTTCGAGATCATCTCTTACAAGGTGGCGGGCAAGTCCTACCCGGTGACGATCAATGCGGACGGCTCCCCGGTCGCGGTGGGGGACATCTCCCTGACCTGGGATCCCAAGAACCCGCAGCTCGACAAGGTGGCCGACCCCACGTTCAACCTCACCTTCGATTACAGCCAGTATGGCGATCTGGCATCCCAGACCCTGACGGTCGCAGGCAAGACGGCCTTTGTCGAGACCGTGTCGAAGAACCTCGTCGGCCAGGTCACGTCCCGCACCGTCAAGCTCGGAAACGACACGGCCAACCTGCAATATGCACGTGATGCCAGAGGCCGGTTGAGCTCCGTGAGCGAAGCAGGACAGCCGGTCGAAGCCTACGAGTATGATGCCCTCGGCAACCGGACGAAGATGAAGTCGGCCGCGACGTCGGGGCAGACCTGGACCTGTGCGTACGATGGGCTTTCCCAGGTCCAGTCGTGCGGACCGATCACGGTTCAGCACGACGGCAATGGGGCGGTCAAGAAGCTGGAGAACACGACTACCGGTGCGGTGATGACGCTGGCCTTTGCACCGGACGGCCGACTCAACAAGGCCATCATTCCGGATGGCACCGTCGTGGAGTACCTGCACGACGGCATGTCCCTGCCGGTGGTCCGCAGGATCGACGGGGCCGTGGACCGCAAGTACCTGTTTGACGACAACCACCGCCTGTACGCGGTCCTGGACTCCAGCGACAAGGTGGTGACCCGGTTCGAGTACGCGCACGGGCTGCTGCCGGTGCGGATGCTCTCCGGCGGCAAGACGTACTACATGGCATTCGACAGCTACGGTTCGCTGCGCTCCGTGGTGGATGCTGCGGGTACCGAGGTACAGCGCCGCACCTATGATGCCTTCGGCGTCACGACCTACGTCAAGGACCCGCAGTTCGATGCGATCTTCGGATTCGGGGGCGGGCTCGAGGACAACTACACCGGCCTCGTGCACATCGGCGTGCGATACTACCATCCGCTGCTGGGCCGATGGCTCCAGCGGGATCCTGTCGGTCCGGAGGCCTCGTTCAACCCCTATGTTTTCGTTGGCAACGATCCGGCCAGCCTTGTGGATCCTTCCGGCCTGTGGGAATTCACGCTTGGTGCCTGGGCCGGGGCAGGCGGCCGCATCAAGATCGGGTACAGCCAGGGGCATTTCTGGTGGGACGGAGCAGTCGGCCTCGGGGTCGGGCTGGATGCAGGCCTCGACCTGACGAAGGGCCCCCCGCTCAAGCTCAACCAGCCGGGTCTGGACAACCAGCTCTACGTGGAAGCGGGGGCGAAGATCGGAGCACCGATCCTGGGCGAGTTGGGAGGTGCGTTGAAGTTCAAGGAGCCCAAGCCGTGCAACGGCGACTACCTGGACTTCAAAGTGGAGGGGCGGGCGATGAATGCTCCCCTGGGCAAGTACGAGCACAAGTGGAACGCGGATGGCACGAGCAAGGGGAACTACGACATCACTTCCGGGCTGGTCAAGGAGTTCCTCACTCCAACGATCAACGGCCTCGATCCCAAGTCGCTCAACATGCCGAAGATCGGGCTGCCCAAGCACTGGAACGACATGGTCAAGGTGGCCAAGGAAGGGAAGTTCAAGCCGTCGGGCTACGCACACGTGAGCGGCGGGGCAACCGGCGTCTGGAGGTTGTGGTAAGGCGAGTTGGGATGAACATCGAACTGATAGCGGAGGTGAACTGATGAAGAAGCTCCTGAATCTGGCCCTCGTCGCAGCCCTTCTGGTTCTTGCGACGGCTTGCGGCACGGGTGCGGCGACCACGGAGAAGGACATTCCGGAGGCACCGGACATCGCCAAGGACGAGCAGGCGCAGCCGGACGTGGTCCAGGACACGACCCTCCCCACGCCGAAGCTCAAGGTGCTCTCGGTATCGCCCAATAGCGGGACGACCGCTGGCGGGTACCTTGCCGTCCTCAACGGAAGCGGCTTCACTGCAGGAAGCCGTGTGTTCTTCGGCGAGGGGGAAGCGCAGGACGTGCAGGTGCAGTCGCTGTTCCTGATCACCTGCAAGGTTCCGCCGGGAGATGTCGGCAAGGTCGACGTGAAGGTGTTGCGGCTGGACGAGGAAAGCGATGTTCTGGAAGGGGGATTCTCCTACAAGGAGGGGACGGCGCAGGACCCGCTTTCGCTGTCGGGCGTGGTCCCGGAAAGCGGTCCGGACAAAGGCGGATACCTCTGCCTGCTCTCCGGGAACGGCTTTGGAGCGGGCATGACGGTGCGACTCGGGCCGTATGCCGCGGAATCGGTGAACGTCATCAGTGCCACGTCGGTGAGCTTCATTGCTCCCAAGGGGCTGCCCGGCAAGGTGGACGTGGTGGTCAAGCTGGGGGACCAGACGGCGGTGCTCGAGCAGGGGTTCGAGTACCTCCCCTCCGACGTCACCGAGATCCTGAAGGTGAGCGGCGTCTACCCGGTCACCGGAGACCTCGACGGCGGCTATCTCGCGGTGGTGACCGGCACCGGCTTTGCCGACGGTCTGGCCGTGAGCTTCGGGGCAGGGACGGCCAGCGTGGTGGACGTGCCTTCCACCACGTCGGCCACCGTTATGGTCCCGCCCGGGGCCGCCCCCGGCAAGGTCGACGTGACCGCCACCCTGGGGGACCAGACTGCCATCCTGGCGGCCGGCTTCGAGTACATCGACGGCAGCGTGGCCGTACCGCTTTCGGTGCTGTCGGTGCAGCCGTCGAGCGGACCTGCGGACGGCGGGTATCCTGCAGTGGTGGTCGGAACAGGGTTCAAGCCTGGTCTCACCTTGCTTCTGGGCAACGTTGCGGCCGATTTCGTGAACGTCGTTTCCGGCGACGTGCTCACGTTCCTCGTTCCGCCGGGTGAGCCGGGGACCGTGACTCTGAAGATCGTGCAGGGGGACAGCAGTGCCACGCTTGAAAACGCGTTCACCTACCTGGCGGTCGACGCCCTTTCAGTGACCGGAATCGACCCCGCGTCCGGACCGGTGTCCGGCGGCACGGTCTGCCTGGTGAAGGGGACGGCTTTCTCCGCGACGACCTCGGTCTACTTCGGAGCGGTCAAGGCCCTGGTGAAGGATGTCGTGAGTGACCAGGCGCTGCTGGTCGAAACCCCGCCAGCGACAGTCCCGGGCAAGGTGGACGTGGTCGTGCAGGACGGTCTGGGCATCAGCGCCACGCTTACGGCCGCGTTCGACTATACCGAGCAGGAGGTGCTCAAGCTGGCCAAGGTCCAACCCTCGTCCGGCTACGTCACGGGTGGATACCTGGCCATGCTGACCGGTGCCGGGTTCGAGGACGGCCTGCAGGTCTCGTTCGGCGGACTTTCTGCCGGTTACGTCTCCGTGCTCAGCAGCGCTGCCGCGGTTGCGGAGGTACCGGCATCCGACGTGCCGGGAACGGTCGACGTGACCGTGGAGAACGTCGACGGCGTGACGGCCGTTCTGGTCCAGGGCTTCCAGTACCTGGAGGAGGACGAGATCACGTCCGACCCGCCCCAGGTCGGCCTGGTCAAGCCGAAGAAGGGACCGGTGGCAGGTGGCACGTGGGTATTCGTGTCGGGCACGAACCTCTCCCCCTCGGCCACGGTGCACTTCGAGGATGTCCTTGCGGCCTCCGTGTCGAACATCGACTCCAAGTCCCTGCTGGCGCTGACTCCGCCGATGCCTCCGGGCTACGCGGATGTCAAGGTGACCAACCCGGACGGCCAGCACAGCACGCTGTCGAATGCCTTCCAGTTCCAGGTTTCTGCCGGGCCGGCACCGGCGATCACGCAGCTCCTTCCTTCCAGCGGCCCGAGCACGGGCGGTACGCTGGTGCTCGTGACGGGAACGGGCTTCCAGGCGGGGCTCGCCATCTACCTGGGCTACCTCCCCGTGTCGGCTCTCAAGGTCCTGTCCTCGACCCAGGCAACATTTGTGACTCCGGCCTCGGAGGTCGGCCCCGCGGACCTGGCCCTGGTGAATCCCGACGGGCAGACGGCGTTCCTTCCCGATGCCTTCTCCTACTACGAGGTCGGTCCCGGCCTCCCTCCCCCCCCGGTCCCCGGCTCGGTCTTTCCCAAGTATGGGAGCACCAAGGGAGGGGAGACGGTCACGGTGACCGGAACCGGGTTCGAGGAGGACTCGCTCGTCTACATCGACGGGGAGCCGGTCGAGGTCCTTGCTGTCGTCGGCACGAGCCAGATCAAAGTGAAGACCAACCCGCATGCGGCCGGGTCCGTGGACGTGGCCGTCGTCAATGCAGACGGCCAGACCGGGTTGCTCGAAGGCGGGTTCATCTACCTCGTCGAGCCCCCGTTCATCGGCGCGGTGGTCCCGGATTCCGGCCTGGTGTCCGGCGGCACCAACGTCGTGATCCAGGGGAAGAATTTCGCGGCCGGCGCCAAGGTGCTCTGGGGCGGGCAGCCCCTGGGCGGCCTGATCGTCCTGCCTCCCGACCAGATTACGGTCGTTGCACCGGCACATGCGGCGGGTTCCGTGTCTGTCACCGTGACCAACCCGGACGGGCTGAGCGATACCCGCATCGACGGGTACACCTACAAGGAGCCGGAGCAGGTGAAACCGCCGACTGTCGCCAAGGTCAGCCCGGCCCACGGCGCTGCGGCCGGCGGCTACGACGTCGTCGTGACCGGAGAGAGCTTCGATGCCGCGTGCCTTGTGAAGTTCGGAACGAAGACCAGCGGCAAGGTACTGTTCCTGTCCTCCCAGGCGCTGGTGGTGAAGGTGCCGTCGGGAACGGCCGGCGAAACGGTCGCCGTCGAGGTAGCGAACCCGGACGGCCAGTCCGGCTCCCTTGCCGACGGTTTCACCTGGGATTCGGAGGAGATCGCACAGCTCAACCTCCTGTCCGTGACTCCGTCGTCCGGGCCCCAGGCTGGCGGTACGCCGGTCACCATCGTCGGGGCCGGTTTCTCCAGCCAGGGTCTCAAGGTGTTCTTCGGTGCCAAGGAAGCGACCGGGGTTTCGCTGGTATCTGACCAGGTGCTGTCCGCTGCGACCCCGGCCGGCCTGCCCGGCCTCGTGGACGTGAAGGTGCAGTCTGCGGGGCAGGAGGCGGTGCTTACCGGTGCGTTCCTGTACCAGGCTCCGCCGCAGCAGACTCCCCCGCCGGTTCTGTCCCAGGTGATTCCGCCGACCGGGCCTTCGGCCGGCGGTACGCTGGTCGAGCTGCACGGCTCGGGCTTTGGCAAGGGTGCTCAGGTGATGTTTGGCGGGGTGATCAGCGGCAAGGTGACCTTCTCGTCGGAATCCCTGCTGCTGGCGGTGTCTCCTGCGCACGCGGGAGGCACGGTCTCGGTCGTCGTGTTCAATCCAGATGGCCAGAGCTCGATCCTGGGCAACGGATTCACCTACTACGAAGAAACGGCAGCCAAGTCACCGGTGGTGCTCTCGGTGGTACCGACCTTCGGCAGCGCTCTGGGCGGTGAAGCCGTGACGGTTGCCGGGCAGAACTTCTCGACCGGGCTCACGCTGTTCTTCTGCGGGCTCCCTGCGACGAATGTGCAGGTGTTCGGGGGAACCCAGGCATCGGCCAAAACCCCGGCGGCCCCGGTGGGAATCTGCGACGTGTCGGTGGTGAACCCGGATGGCCAGTCGAGCACGCTCCAGGATGCGTTCACGTTCCAGGCGCCCAAGCCGTCCCTTGCCCAGGTGGTTCCTTCGCAGGGAGATACCAAGGGGGGCACGTCGGTGGTGCTGTCCGGCTCCAGCTTCATGCAGGGTATGGAGGTCTGGTTCGGGGTGTCGAAGGCGACCCCGGTGACGGTGTTTGACGAGGCCACGGCCTCTGCGGTGACCCCTGCGGGTCTTCCGGGCCCTGTCGACGTGAAGGTGGTCAATCCGGGGGGCCAGCAGGGGCTGCTGCCCGGCGGTTTCACCTACAAGGAAGGGGCCCAGACGCTTCCTCCCCCCAAGGTGACATCCCTGGTTCCCGCGTCCGGACCGGTCGGAGGCAACACTGTGGTCAGCGTGACCGGGACCGATTTCCAGGACGGAATCAGCGTGGTGTTCGGGCAGAGCAAGGCGACCCAGGTCACCTGGAACGGCCCCAAGAGCCTCCTCGTGATCACGCCCCCCGGGAACGAGGGGCCTGTGGATGTCACCTTCCTGAACCCGGACGGCCAGGGAATCACCGTCCCCAACGCTTTCGTGTACGTCGTCCCGACCAAGCCGGCACCGCAGGTGTTTGGTGCGGTCCCCTCGTCCGGTCCGGAGAAGGGTGGCACGACGATCCTCGTGACCGGAAAGAACTTCTCCTCGAAGGGGATGCTCTACATCGGATACCAGCCGGTGGGGCAGTTCACGTTCCTGAACACGTCCGTCGTCTCCGGCACGACCCCCGCGGGCAAGCCGGGGCCGGTGACCGTGTCCTACGTCGCGGATGACGGCCAGGAGGCCTCGCTGGCCAATGGATTCACCTACATTCCGGCGCCTTCGGTCGGCTCCATCTCGCCGGAGCTGGGCCCGGTTGCAGGAGGAACCGACGTCACCATCGTGGGCCAGAACTTCCAGCCCGGGTTGACGGTCTGGTTCGGTGCAGTCGAGGCGGTGGGGGCAGCGGTGGAGAACAGCCTGATCGTCCACGCAACGGCCCCCAAGGCTGCACTGGCGGGCGTGGTGGACATCAAGGTGGTCAATCCGGATGGTCAATCCGGGCTCCTGCCCAAGGCCTTCACCTACCTCAAGGCGCCCAAGCTGGACAAAGTGGCACCGAGCTCCGGGCCGGTCACCGGCGGTACTCCGGTGGCGGTCAGCGGAACCGGCTTCTTTGCCGGAGCCGAGGTCCTCTTCGGATCGACCCCGGCACTCAAGATGCAGCTCGTGAGCGACACCCTGATCCTCTGCGAGGCACCGGCGGCAGCGGCTCCGGGCACGGTCTCGGTCAAGGTGGTGAACCCGGACCAGCAGAGCAGCACACTACCCGACTCGTTCATCTACCTGCCCGAGGGGGGTGTTCCTCCGACCATCACGTCGCTGACGCCGGCATCGGGCCCCGAAACCGGGGACACGCTGGTCACGCTGGCCGGAACGGAGCTCGGCACGCCGGACACGCTGCTGCTGGGCCAGACGCCGGTGACGACCTTTGTGTCGGCCTCCAACACCGAAATCGTGTTCAAGACCCCGCCCCACGCGCCGGGAGTCGTGGACGTGGTCTACGTCAACAAGGCCGGCCTCTCGGCCGTCGCGACCAAGGCCTTTACATTCATTGCGGGTGGACAGCTCGATCCGGCACCGAAGATCGTGTCCATCGACCCGACGAGCGGCCCGACTGCGGGGGGCACGAGCGTGACTCTTGCGGGCACGGGCTTCAAGAACAACGCCACGGTGTTCTTCGGGACGGTGAAGGCGGTATCGGTGCAGTTCCAGAGCCCCGGGTCCGTGACCGCGGTGACTGCACCGCAGGGGGCCGGAGTGGTGGACGTGACCATCCTCAATCCGGACGGCCAGCTCGGGGTGCTCAAGCAGTCCTACACGCTGGTTCCGCCGCCTTCCGTGACCTCCGTCGCACCGGGGGATGGGGCATCGGCAGGCGGAACCGAGGTGACCATTGTCGGAACGGGATTCTGGGCGGGTGACACGCCCTCCAAGCGATCCAAGATCGTGCTGTGTGACGACTTTGCGGGGCAGAAGGGGTGCGTCACGCTGCTCGACAACAAGGTGGCCTCGCTCACGACGACCAAGATCGTGTTCGAGACCCCTGCCCACGCCCCCGGGTTCGTGGATGTGGGCGTGCTGAATCCGGACGGGCAGAAGGGGTTCCTCGGAAAGGCGTTCTACTTCAACGAGCCGCCGGTCATCACACAGATCTCTCCCACGAGCGGAAGCACGGTGGGAGGCCAGACGGTCGTGGTCACCGGCACCGGATTCCAGGCGGGCGTGGAGGTCTACTTTGCAAGCAAGATTGCCCCCTCCATCACGCTCAATGGGGCCGACAAGATCACGGTAAAAACCCCGCCGGGAACCCACGGAAAAGCGGACGTGACCGTTCTCAATCCGGACGGTTCTGAGGTGGTGCTGACCCTCGGGTACGAGTACATCTCGCCGCCCATCATCACCAAGGTCTACCCGCTGTCCGGACCGGAGGACGGGGGAACCGACGTAACCGTCGAGGGCAACTACTTCTGGACCTCCAACCCGGGGTCCAGGGTCTGGTTCGGCAATGTCCAGGTGGCCCTGGGTGACACCAACGTGATCTCGAACAAGGTGATCCAGGTCAAGTCGCCTCCGGGCAAGGGCCCGACAGCGATCAAGGTGAGCAATCCGGACGGCCAGGAGGCCACCCTGGCCGACGCGTTCGTGTACGTGCCTCCGGCGCCGCCGCCGACCATCACGTTCGTGGTGCCGTCGTACGGGCTTGCCACGGGGGGATACCCCGTGTCGATCATCGGGACCGGGTTCCAGGACGGGGCACAGGTCTACTTCGGGAAGCCTGGCGACTGGACGGCCGGGGTCGGTGCCCAGGTCAAGAACATCGGAACCATGATCACCGTGACCGCACCTGCACATGCGGCCGGCAAGGTCGACGTGAGGGTGGTCAACACCAACCAGCAGGAGGTGAACCTCGTCAACGGATTCGAGTTCACGCCCGCTCCGCAGCTTCCTCCGCTGGCGTTCTCCTCCGTGAATCCGAACCGGGGCCCGGTTGCGGGTGGAATCACGGTCACCGTTTCGGGCAAGGGATTCAAGCCGGGCATCCAGGTGTACGTGGGCATTGCCCCCGACTGGACCGAGGCCGACAGCGTGAACCACCTGGGACCGACGCTGCTGCATGTCACCATGCCCCCCTCCCCTACCGGGAATTCGGGGACCTTCGACCTGCTCCTGCTCAACCCGTCGGATCCGGGCAACCCCGACCAGGTCATTGCCAAGGGGGCGTTCGCCTACACCAAGGGAGGGGTCCTGGTGCGCCGCGGGCTTCGCCTGCCGCCGGACGGCCGTGACGACTACGTGGGCGACCTCGTCGACCTCAACAACGACGGGTTGGAAGATGCCGTGATCTGGCCCACCAACGGCTGGAACAAGCAGGCCCAGGTGTTCCTCAACACGGATGACCCGGACAACGGGCCGGGCACCTACATCTACCAGACCACCCTCACCAACTGGAACAACTCGGACGGCCGTTCGGCCTACGGCGACTTTGATGGGGACGGAGACCTGGACATCGTGCAGAAGCGCTCGGACCGCATGTCGCTGGAGTACAACAACGGCGACGGGACGTTCGGCGGTGCCAACGACAAGGGGTACATCTCGTCCGAGGCCAACTACCTCACCGTGGCCGACTTCGACTGCGACGGCTACCTCGACGTGTTCGTGGCCGTGGATTCCACGTCCACATCGAGGCCCAACCGGATCCTGACCAACGACGGCTATTCCAATTTCGACGACAACAGCACGAGTGTGCTTCCCGCCCACTACGAGTATACGCGCCAGGGGGCCGCGGCCGACGTCGACCTCGACGGCGACGTGGACCTGGTGCTGGCCAACCGGGTGGCCATGCAGAAGCGGCTGTATTACAACAACTGCGCCAACATCGACCAGCCGCCCAAGTGTGCCCGGCCGCTCTGCCAGACGGAAACCTACAACGGACACAGCTATGCCATCTGCGGCGACGGACGGACCTGGGAAAATGCCAAAAAGCGGTGCGAGCACTTCGGCTACTACCTGGCCGTGATCAACGACGCGGCCGAAAACGCGTTCCTCATGTCCAAGACCACCGGCGGCGAATACTGGATCGGCCTCAATGACCTCGATGTCGAAGGCCAGTGGAAATGGTCCAACGGCGCCACCGCCAGCCCCCAGTGGTGCGGCGGTCAGCCGGACAACTCGGGCAATGTGGAGGACTGTGCCTCGTTCCGGTTCAACGGCAACTCCTGCTGGGGGGATCGCAACTGCGCCAGCGGATACCGCTTCATCTGCGAGGCCGATGTCAAGTTCTGCCCGGCCTGGAAGTTCACGGACGCCCTGTACGGCCCGGGCCAGAACTTCCCGATTGCCGGCTTCGACACTCAGTGGGTGACCATGGTCGACCTGGACAACAACGGTTTCCCCGACGCCATCGCGGGCAACTGGGGACAGCAGACCAAGGTCTACATGAACTACTCGGGGAACTTCCTCAACGACGACCTGGCCCACTACCCCCAGAACGAGACCGAGGTTTACGTCTACAAGATGTTCGCTGCGGACCTGGACCTGGACGGCGACACCGACCTCGTGTCCATGGTCAAGGACGGCGACTGGGTCTGGATGCGGGTTTACAAGAACGACCGGAACAACGGCGGCAGTGGAGCGCTTTCCTACGACAAGAATGCCGTTCCTCTCCGCCGGACCGACACGAGCGAGATCATGGTCGGCGACATCGACGGGGACTCGCTGCCGGACATCTACGTCGTGAACCGGAGCCACCAGGACCAGATCCTGATCAACAACGGGTTTGCCGAGGGCAAGCCCTGGGTGGATGCCAACCGAGTGGGGCAGGGCAAGTTCGCTTTCAACACGGTCGAGGGGTACCCGGAGGACTTCGGCGACGCCCGGGACGTGCGGGCCGCCGACATCGACAAGGACGGAGACCTGGACCTTGTCCAGCTCGGCTGGGGATGGACCCGGGTCAGGATCCTGCTCAACGACGGTGCCGGGAATTTCGTGGATGAGAGTGCGGCCCGCATGCCGGTCCTGAAATATCCGGTGTACTCGGACGGGCAGAGCCTGGCCCTGGCCGACCTGGACAACGACGGGGATACGGACGTGGTGGTTGCCGGCTATGAGGACTACTACTGGAACAACGGAGCCTCGCAGATCCGGGAGCTGCTGAACGACGGGACCGGGTTCTTCAAGGATTCGACTCAGGGCAATGTCCCCGCGACTACGGACAACGGGTTCAGGGGCTTGTGCATCGCAGACTTCAACAAGGACGGGAAAAAGGACATCTTCGCCGACGGCTTCAGCACGTGGGCGGACAACCGCTTCATGCGCCTGCTCATCAATGGCGGCGACCCGTTCGCAACGGGTGACGTGTACTTCTTCGACCAGACGTCCGCCTACTTCGGCGGCATGACGTTCGACGGCATGAGCGCGGTTGCGGCCCGGGACTTCAACAACGACGGTTACCCGGACATCTACATGGGCCGTGGATGGGGCAACTACCAGAACCGTGTGCTGCTCAACCAGGCGGGCAAGACGTTCGTGGACGTGACCGGCACGTACCTGCCCTCGGTATCGGACGATACCAAACAGGTGCACATCGAGGACCTCGACCTGGACGGTGACTACGACCTCCTGTCCACCAACTGGGGGCAGAACCGGATCTACCTCCAGGAGAAGGACTACAAGTTCGCGGATGCCACCACGAGCAACCTGCCGACCGAATCTTATCAGAGCCTCGATGCGTGCATTGCGGACTTCGACGAGGACGGTCTGCCCGACATCTACACGGTCAACTACGATCAGAAGAACTCGCTGTACTTCAACGTGGGGGCCGGCAAGTTCCAGAGCAAGCCGGACAACATCCCGTGGGACCAGGACTACTCGCGAAGCTGTGCGGCAGCGGACTTCGACGGAGACGGAGACATCGATGTCTTCGTGTCCAATGTCGGCCTCGATGCCTACTACGAGAACACCAACAACTGATCCAGCGTCATCGTGGTTGACTCCTCTCCCGAGGCTCTGCTACTCTGAAACTGCCGGGAGGAGCGCCGGCGAGTACGACAACCTGATGGAGGCTTCCATGGTGACCTTTCTCATGATGGGGAAGTACTCGGATGATTCCCTGCGCGATGCCAGTGGCGACCGGACGACGCGCGTCTGCCAGATCCTCGAAGCCAATGGAGGCAAGGTGAAGTCCATCTTCGCGCTGCTGGGACACTACGACATCGCGATGATGGCCCAGTTCGAGACGGTCGAGAACGCGATGAAGGCCTCGGTGGCCCTCAACAAGTTCACCGGGATCGCGTTCGAGACCATGCCGGCCGTGTCGGTCGAGGACTTCGACAAGATGCTGGCCGACGAGTAGGTTGCGGCGGGCAGCGACGGACGATGATGCGGGGGTTGGCCGGCTGCTGCAGCAACACGGTCAGGTCCGCGGCCGATCACCCGGCTGATCACCCGGCTCAGCCGCAGCGTCTCGTTGCCTCGACCTGCGCAACGAGCCATTCACACCACTTCTCCATGCCTTCTCCGGTCACTGCGGAAAGACGGAAGATGTCGACGTCCCGGTTGATGCTGCGCACGGCCCGGGAGAACTCGTCGAAGTCGTAGCGGACGTGGGGGGCGAGATCCGACTTGCTCACCACGACGGCATCGACCACGTGGAACATGGTGGGGTACTTGTAGGGCTTGTCATCGCCCTCGGGGACGCTGGAGATCACGATGCGCCGGTGCTCTCCAAGCCGGTAGCCGGCCGTGCACACGAGGTTTCCCACGTTCTCGAGGAACAGGACGTCCACTCGATCGAGCGGGAAGCGGGACAGCGCATCGGCCATCTGGCGTGCCTCGATGTGGCATCCTCCCCCCGTGTTGATCTGCAGCACCGGGATGCCCTCTTCCGCCACCTTCTCCGCATCCACGGTGGACGCGACATCGGCCTCGATGACTCCGATGCGGAGCCGCTCCCGGAGCCGCCGGGTGACATCGATGAGGAACGTTGTCTTCCCCGCTCCGGGCGAAGCCATGACGTTGAGCAGGAACACCCTTCGGGAATCGAGCAGCTTCCGGTTCTGCTCGGCCTGGGCATCGTTGGCCCGGAGTATCTCCGTGAGCACCTTGACTTGCATGGTCACTCCATTTCGATTTCGCTGACCAGCAGCTCGTTCCCCGCGACGAGGTCGAACTCCCGGCTTTCGCATCCGGGGCAGCGCCAGTCGAAGAGCTGAAGCTCGAACCGCCGCCCGCAGGCCCTGCACGATGCGGTTGCGGGGACGATGTCCACCGCCAGCGCTGCCCCTTCCGCCATGGTCCCCTTCGAGAGGATCTCGAAGCAGAAGCACATGCTGTCTTCGACCAGGTTGTGCATCGCACCGGCCACGACCCGGATCCTCGAGACCCGGGTTGCACCGTGCTGCCGTGCCTGCTCGAGAGCGATGTCCAGCAGGTTCTGGGTGATGCTCAGCTCGTGCATCAGCAGATCCTCGGAAGAAGGTCCCCGGTCAGCATGTCGACCACCCGGGTCGCACCGATGGCCGTGCTCAGGAGCACCCGGCCGGCAGGCCCCTCCACGACTTCGCCCACGATGGCGGCATCACGCCCGTATGGATGGGCCCTCATCGCGGCCACGACCTGCTCCGCATGCCCGCTGGGGACGATGGCCACCAGCTTCCCCTCGTTGGCCACGTAGAGCGGGTCGAACCCGAGCATCTCGCATGCCCCCCGCACGGCATCCTTCACCGGAATCGCCTGCTCGCGCAGGCGGATGCAGACCCCCGACTTTCCCGCAATCTCGTTGAGGGTCGAAGCCAGGCCCCCCCGAGTCGGGTCTCGCATGGCCCGGACCGAGGGACATACCCGCAGCATCTCCTGCACCAATCCCGCCAGCGGAGCGACGTCGCTGAGCAGCTCGGTCTCGAACGAGAGCCCTTCCCGCCTGCTCAGCACCGCAATCCCGTGGTCGCCGATGGTCCCGCTCAGAATCACGGCATCCCCGACCCGGGCATTTGCGCCGGACACGCACACCCCGTCCGGCACCACGCCGACCCCTGCGGTGTTGACGAAGAGGCGATCCGCAGCTCCCTTCTCCACTACCTTGGTATCCCCGGTGACCACCTGGACCCCGGCCTCGTCCGCGGCCTGCCGCACCGACCGGACCACGGCCTCGAGCTCCGCCAGCGGGAGCCCTTCCTCCAGGATCAGCGCCAGGCTGATGTACAACGGTCTGGCCCCGACCATGGCCAGGTCGTTGACCGTGCCGCACACGGCCAGCCGCCCGATGTCTCCACCAGGGAAGAAGAGCGGCCGCACGACGTAGCTGTCCGTGGTGAACGCCAGCCGCCCGGAAAACGGTGCGGTAGCGGAATCATCCAGCACGTCGAGGATCGGATTGCCCAGGGCATGGACCAGCACCTTCTCGACCAGGTCCCGGGCCATCTTCCCGCCGCTACCGTGTGCCATCAGCACCATGCCATCAGCTTTCAAGGTCGCCTCCAAACTGGTACCAGGTCGAGCAGCTCCCTTCCGAGGAGACCATGCAGGGACCCACCGGGTCCTCGGGAGTACACACGGTGCGGAAGAGCGCGCACTCGGGCGGGCTCACGACACCGCGCAGCACCGCGCCGCACTGGCATCCGGCCGGCTCGACCACGGGCCCCGGATCGACATCGAACACTTCGAGCGCGTCGAATCGCCGGTACCGCTCCGAAGGCCTCAGGCCGCTTCCCGGAATCCTGCCAAACCCCCGCCAGTCCGCTTCGCACGGCATGAAGACCTGCGCCATCACGTCCCGGGCATGTGCGTTCCCTTCGAACGTCACGCCCCGGCGATACGCGATTTCGACCTCGCTGCGCCCCTGCTCGATCTGCTCGACCAGCATCCACACGGCCTGGAGGACGTCGAGCGGCTCGAAGCCGGATACTACGCACGAAAGGCCGTAGTCCTTCGCAAACGGAACCCAGGCCTGACTTCCCGTGATGGCACTCACGTGCCCGGGGCAGATCAGCCCGGAAAGGCGGACCTCGCCGGAATCCGCCAGGGCCCGCAGTGCCGGGGGACACACCTTGTGCATGGAGTGGACGAAGTAGTTCTCCAGCCCCTCCTTCTCGGCCTGGAGGATCGAGGCTGCCACGGTGGGGGCCGTGGTCTCGAACCCGATGCCCAGGAAGACCACCATGCGCCCCGGGTTGTCCCGGGCGGTCCGGAGTGCATCCAGCGGAGAATAGACCATGCGCACGTCCGCGCCCTGGGCGTGGGCCTGTTGCAGGCTGCCGTAGCTGCCCGGGACCTTGAACATGTCGCCGAATGTCGTGACGATGACCCGGGGCAGCCGGGCAATGGCGATGGCCCGGTCCAGGTCGGCATTGGCCGTCACGCACACGGGGCACCCCGGGCCGGATACCATCTCGATGTTTTCCGGAAGGACCTTGCGGATCCCGTGGCGGAAGATCGTGACGGTGTGACCGCCGCAAAACTCCATGAGCCGGGCCGGCTTTCTCGACGTCTTGTGGATCCGCTCGATGAGACGCCTGGCCAGGTCGCCGTCTCGGAACTCGGTTACGTATTTCACGTTACTCCTCCAGGGCATCCTTGAGGATCCCGGCTTCCTCCATGATCTGCAGCGTCTCCAGGGCCTCCTCCTCGTCGAGGCGCTGAATCGCGTACCCACAGTGCAAGAGCACGTAGTCCCCGACCGCAGCGTCGGGCGTGAGCATCAGGCTCACCTCCCGGCGGATGCCCCCCATGTCCACCTGGGCACGGGTATCCTCGATCGACAGCACCTTTGCAGGAATCGCCAGGCACATGATCTCACCTCCACGAAGCATCGGCAATGACGGCCTGTCCGAGCGACAATCCACCGTCGTTGCAGGGAACCCTTCGGTGCCGCAGGACCTCGAAACCCCGCTCCCGGAGCAGCGGCACGACCAGCCCCGTCAGCAGCCGATTCTGAAACACCCCGCCGGACAGGGCGACTCGCGACAGGCCCGTCTGCGTGCGGATCGCGGCACAGGTCTCGGCCACCAGGGCTGCCATGGACCGGTGGAACCGAATCGCCGTGACCTCTGGAGGACAGCCCTCCAGGACATCCTCCACCAGTGCGGCCCACATCGGCCCGAGCAGCACAGGCCCGCCGCAGGTCCCCGCGACGGGGTAAACCTTATCGTCGGTCGGGTCGGCGCGCAGTGCCGCTTCCTCCAGCAGAATCGCGGCCTGCGCCTCGTACCGGATCTCCGAGCAGATGCCCAGCGTGGCGGACACCGCGTCGAACAGTCGGCCAGCGCTGCTCGTCATGGGGGAGTTGAGCCCGCTGGTCAACTGGTGTGACAGGATCTCGAGCTCCTTGTCGGTGCCCGGCACAAACCCGCTCTGCGTGAAAGACTCGCGTCCCCGGGAGACCCCGGCCAGGTGAGAGAGGGCCATCCGCCAGGGCTTGCGGATCGCTGCAGCGCCGCCCGGCATCCTCACGGGCTCGAGCCATGCCAACCGCTCGAAGGACCGGGCGTCGGCGACCAGGAACTCGCCTCCCCAGATCGTGCCGTCGGTCCCATACCCCGTGCCGTCGAAGGCCACGCCGATGACCTTGCCGTCGACATCGTTGTCCGCAAGACACGACGCCACGTGCGCATGGTGGTGCTGCACCGGGATCTGCGGAAGCCCGGTCCGCTGCGCCAGCTCGTGTGCGTATTTGGTCGACAGGTACTCCGGGTGCAGGTCGCACGCGATGACCTCCGGCTCGACCCGGAACAGCCGCTGGAACAGCGTCACGGTGCTTTCGAAATGGGCCAGGGTCTCGGCGTTTTCGAGGTCGCCGATGTGCTGGCTGAGGAAGGCCTCCCGGTCGCGGGTCAGGCAGAAGGTGTTCTTCTCTTCGCCGCCGCAGGCAAGAACCGATCGGACCGGAGTTCCCAATCGAACGGGATACGGGGCCAGTCCCCTGGCACGGCGGAGCGGAACGGCGGCGGAATCCTCCACCACGACCACGGAATCGTCGCAACGGGTGAGGATTTCCCGGTCATGCACGAGCAGGAGATCCGCAATGCCCGCCAGGCGGCTGACCCCTTCTGCGTTGCCGGTGACGATGGGTTCCTCGCTCAGGTTCGCGCTGGTCATGACCAGGGGGCGGCCCACCCGTGCCATGAGCAGGTGGTGGAGCGGTGTATAGGGCAGCATGACCCCCAGACGGGTGAGCCCTGGAGCAATCCCTTGAGCGAGGCGGGGCACAACGTCTCCCGCCGATCCGGCAGCTCCGTTCCCGTCTCGACGGCGCAGCAGCACGATGGGACACGACGGAGAAGCCATGACCTCCGCTTCCGCTGCATCGACCTCGCAATACCGGCGGACCGTGTCGAGGTCGGGCATCATCAGGGCGAACGGCTTGCCCCCCCTCCCCTTGCGCCGGCGAAGCAGCTCGACCGGCTCGTCCCGAGTGGCATCACAGGCCAGGTGGAACCCGCCCAGCCCCTTGATGGCCATGATGTTCCCGGCCAGCAATGCAGCGGCCGTTGCCAGGAGAGGGTCCCCGGCAGGCACCGCCTCCCCGGACGGAGCCAGGAGCGACAGGCGGGGACCGCAGACCGGGCAGGCATTGGGCTGCGCATGGAAGCGCCGGTCGAGGGGGTCGGTGTACTCGGACCGGCACTGCGCACACATGGGGAACTCCCGCATGGTGGTCAGGGGCCGGTCGTAGGGAATGTCCCGGATGATGGTGAAGCGGGGGCCGCAGTTGGTGCAGTTGGTGAACGGGTATCCGTGTCTCCGGTCGGCCGGCTCGAACAGCTCACCGCGGCAGTCGGGGCAGGTTGCGATGTCCGGCGAAACGAGCTGGAACTGCCCCAATCGTGCCTCGCTTTCCAGGATCTCGAAGCGGGTTGCCCCGTTGGGTGGCATGGGCTCGACAGCGAGGTCCGTGATTCGTGCCAGCGGGGGGAGCTTCTCCACCAGGTCCCGGCGGAACTCAGCGACACGGTCCGCCTTC
>Ga0233425_10002570_pt1 | contig 35213 bp, 28 predicted proteins | sample Watercolumn_Towu_2_FD_181712 | JGI IMG/M metagenome (GOLD analysis project Ga0233425, IMG submission 181712) | Freshwater microbial communities from Lake Towuti, South Sulawesi, Indonesia - Watercolumn_Towuti2014_140_MG | ecosystem: Environmental > Aquatic > Freshwater > Lake | place...
GATTTCCATACGTCGACGCCGCCCACATAAACGATCTCCGGAAATGCCGGGTCCACGGCTATTGCCAGGTCATACCAGCCCTGCCCACCGGTTCCCGACCCGTCGCATGACCAATCCAGGATATTGGGAGAAGTAGAACGGGTGGTGAAACTCAAACCTGCATCGGTCGACCGGTACAAGCCCTTGAATCCGCTGCTGTTATTGGATTGAACGAAATATACATAGTTGGGATTTGCCGGGGTTACGGCAATAACTCCCCGCTGTCCGCCGGTCAGCCCCGAAGTGATCTGGATCCAGGTGATGCCGTTATCTGACGACCGGTAAAAATTACCGCCTGCTGCAGCATATACAATGTTGGGATCATTCGGTTTGAAATCCACATCTTTAAAGTTTCCCGACTGAGAGAGTGACCAGTTGGCCCCTCCGTCGGTACTCCGGAAGATTCCTCCGTTGGCTGCAGCGATCAGTATCTGGGTGTTGGTCGGATGCTGAATGATCTCACCCACCGTTTTCTCTCCAAGCCCGTTGGTCCATTGGGTCCAGGTCAATCCGGCATCCGTGCTGCGGAATATCCCCAGTCCCGGTGCATCACCCGCATCCCGGTCGCCGGTTCCGATAAAAACCGTGTTTGGATTGTTTTTATCTACCAGGATAGCTGAAACGCCAAGGGTTGGCAGGTTATCTGTATGTGTTTCCCATGTCTGGCCCCCGTCGCTCGTCATCCATAAACCGCCGGAGGGTGCTGCCACGTACCATTTGCTGGCGTTGGTGGGATGGAATGCGATGTTGTTCAGGCGACCCAGCCCTTCGTACCCGGCAGGGCCCGGCAACGGGATGAGTGAGGGGCCCAGGCTTACCCAGCTTCCCCCGGGAGAACGTGAATCCTGTAAAAAGCCATAATATGCGTTCACAGCGATATCCTGGGAAGGCAGTGAGCCATCGGGGGAGATGCGCGTTTGCATCATGTATTCCCAGCGCTTGAAAACCTTCCACCCGCACCCCCGCGTGATCGGGCGGTCTTTCCAGTAAAGGTTGAATGCCCGTTGGATCGTGAAAAAGTTCGCTCCCGGATCCTGCATCATCTCAATCCAGTAAGGATAGTTCGCTGTGTCATTGACCGGAGAGGAGGGGAGGGCCTGGGCTTTGAGAGCACATGAAAGACAGATCCACCCGCTTAGGAGAAGAATCGCTTTTTTCATAAGGAAATTACCTGGCTTTGGTTTGGAATGCAAAAGTACGACTTTTGCGGATTGGCCGGGAATCAGGAGTGGGAATTTTTTCCCAGTTTCCGAACTTTTATAATGCTATGGATCAGCACGATCATAGCCACCAGAGTGATTCCGGAAACCAGGTGCCCGATATACCTGGTGGGATCAGGGATCAGCCGGCCGATCATATATCCTGTCGGCACAAGGGTCCAGACCCAGAGAAACGCACCGGTGATATTGAAGAGAGAGAATCGCCGGAAGCCCATTTCCGAAGCGCCTGCAAGAATTGGAACGAAGGTTCTGACTATCCATACAAAACGGCCGGCGATAAGTGAACTTCCCCCGTATTTTTTGTAAAAAATCCGGGTTTTTTCGAGGTATCTTTTTTTGAAGAACCAGGAATCACTACGGGCAAACAATTTTTTTCCGAGGACCCTGCCTGTATAATAACCTGTGAAATTCCCGGCTATGGCAGCAGCCGTCAGGACAACCATCAGTAACAAAAGATGCACATCCAGCAAGTCTGTCCCACAGAATAGTCCCGCAGAGAACAATAGGGCATCACCTGCAAAGATGAAGCCGAAGAAGACTCCCGTTTCCAGGAAAACGATCAGGATGAGCAATGTCAGCCCGCCAATCCGGATCAACCGTTCGGAGTTGACCAGCAGGTCAAAAAACTCTTGAATCCAGGATTGTTCTTCCACCGGACTGATTTGCTTTAATACACATGGGTGTCCTCTTCCATCTCCTCTGCAGTGATTTTGCGTTTATTGATGGAAGCCCATGCCCAGATGATATAGGCAGCTACAAATGGTATCAGCAGTGAGGCATAGCTCATAATGATCAGGGTGTACCGGCTGGAGGAACTGTTCTGGATGGTCAGAGAGCTTTGCAGGTCGAAGGTGGAAGGATAGAACGCAGTTTGGTTGAATCCGGCCAGGAGAAACAAAGCAAATACTGTCAGAATGGTACCCGGACCGGCAAACCAGATCCCTTTGGGCCCGCAGGTGGTGAAACTGATCAGGGGCTGGACCGTGCCAAACAAGACGCCTATAATGCCCGCAAAAAACAGAATGGTTACCGGTGGCATCTCCAGGAGGTTGTTCCAGTATTTATGTTGTTGCAGGAAAACACGATCCGTACCCGGTTCAACGGCAAATCCCGGCCCGGTGAAAAGCGCACCCAGCCACACCAGAAAGCAAACCAGGAACGGGACGGCGTTGAACCAGAGTTGCCGGTGGCATCGTTTGGTTATCACCGGGTGATTCACCGAATTCGTCAGGTAGAGTATGCCCAGAATCCGGGCAAGGAAAAAGAGAGACAGCCCCAGTGCGATATTCCTCCAATTCAGCACAGCCTCCAATCCGTGCGCAGGGCCTTCCCACCGGGAGATTACCGGATTGACCGGATCGGTCAGGTTCAGCTTGTTGACTGAGAATTCAGATCCCGTGAAAAAGGTGGAAACCGCCACCCCGATCAGGAACGTGCCGATTGCTCCGTTGGCCAGGAGAAATCCTTCATATGTACCCTGGCCCAGGAAATTTCCCGGTTTTTTTCTGTACTCATAAGCTACGGCCTGGATGATAAATGCAAAGAGAATGGCCATCCAAACCCAGTAAGCTCCGCCGAAACTGGTGGAATAAAACAGAGGGAAAGAAGCGAAGAAAGCGCCACCGAAAGTTACAAGGGTAGTGAAAGTGAATTCCCACTTCCGTCCCAGGGCATTGATGATCATAGTGCGTTCTTCCCCGGTTTTTCCAAGCACATGGATCAGGGTTTGTCCGCCCTGGACAAAGAGGAGAAATACCAGAGATCCTCCCAGCAGTGCGATCAGGGTCCACCAATACTGCTGCAGAAACACATATGAAAATGTTTCAAACATCACGATTTTCCTCCATCTTTAGGTCCGATCCTGATCTGGCGGATCATTATCATCAGATCTGCAATCAACAGGAGTGTGAACAACGCAGCGAATATCCAGAAGGTGGTTTGGACCGATTGGGCGCTCACTTGTGAAACGGCTGCCAGGGTGGGGAAGAGGTCCTGGATCACCCATGGCTGCCGGCCAACCTCAGCCACCACCCAGCCGGCCTGGCCTGTCAGATAAACCAGTGGAATGGTCCAGAGGCAGATCCGGAGAAACCATCGCCGTTCTTCCAGTCGATTTTTCCACAGGAAATACAGGAGAAGGATGAATAGGAGGATAAACCAGGTCCCCAGGAAAACCATGAAATGGAAACTGTAGAATACCAGAGGTACATTGGGAATCACGAATGACGGATAAGGCAGGTACCCATAGCCAAACCATGCAAAGTTCGCATCCAGTCTGAGCCTCGATCGGGAAGCCAGCAGTGTGTCCCCGGCCTCACGGGCGCGTTTGTAGTCCCGGAGGGCGGCGACGGCGATCTTACCCTTTTCGATCTTCTGGGCAACGGAAAATGCCGACTCTTTTTCTTCCTCCGGCACTTGTGAGAACCAGGGTTTATAGCCCCCGTTCATAATATCGTCCACACCGGGCACGAAGGCATCAGCCGTCCGGTACCCAAGCAAGGAAAGCAGCCCGGGCACCTGGACCTTCACCAGGAATGGATCTTTTCCATCCCCTGCTTTTTTCGCCGGATCCAGAATCCCGGCAACCACCAGACCTGCATTCTCTTTCCCCTGGTACAACCCTTCCATGGCAGCAAGCTTCATCGGCTGTTTCTGAGCAATCGTATATGCCGATCCGTCTCCGGTAAAAGCGAGCAGAAGTGAGCTGGCAATGCCAAAGACCGACGCCACGAGGATGCTTTGCCGCGCCATTTGTGTATGGCGCTTTTTCAGCAGGAACCAGGCACTGATACCTGCAACGAAGACAGCTGCAGTTACGTACCCGCTGAAGATGGTATGAAAGAACTTGTAGACCGCCATGGGTGAAGTAAGTATCTGCCAGAAATCCACCATTTCGTTGCGGGCGGTATCGGGATTGAACTGCATCCCCACCGGGTGTTGCATCCAGGCATTGGCAACCAGAATCCAGAGCGCCGACAGGTTGGCGCCGAGAGCAGTCAACCATGTGGCAGCCAGGTGAACTCTTTTACCGACCTTGTTCCACCCGAAGAACATCACGGCGATAAAGGTCGATTCCAGGAAAAAGGCCATGATGCCTTCAATGGCCAAAGGAGCTCCGAATATATCCCCGACAAACCAGGAGTAGTTTGACCAGTTTGTGCCGAACTCGAATTCCAGGATGATTCCGGTCGCGATCCCAATGGCAAAATTGACTCCGAACAGCACCATCCAAAATTTGGTGATCTTTTTCCATTCAGGATTCCCGGATCTCACATAAAGGGTTTCCATGATGGCGATAATGAAGGCCAAACCGAGGGTGAGGGGAACAAATAACCAGTGATAGGTGGCGGTCAGTGCAAACTGTGCGCGAGCCCAATCCACCATGCTGAGATCTATCTGATCTATCATACCTCAGGGATTTATACAGCGAAAATACAATATTATAACGGAAACCGGTACCGGATTTGCCCCTCACTTTTTGGGGAGTGAACAGGGCAGGGGAGGATATACGTTCACCAGCTTCCTCCTGCGCCGCCTCCTCCGAAGCTGCCGCCACCGAAGCCCCCGAAGCCGCCACCTCCGCCGAAGGGGCCACTCCCTGAAGAGAAATTTCCCCAGCTGCCGCTGTGACTTCTTCCACCCAAACCACCCAGCAGCCAAAACGCGGTCCAGAAAGGAATGCTTTTGCCAATGGAGTGCGAGCGTGCCCGTGACATACGGATAAGAAAAAAGACACCAGCGATAATAAGAAACGGTATGAAGTATGCTGCCGGATTCTTCCCCTCGTTCTTAAGATATGAATCTGCCGTGAATTCACCGCGGGAAAGGCTCATCAGCGTGCTGGTTGCCGCATCCAGTCCGCCGTAGTAATTCTCCTCCCGGAAGAAAGGGATCATCTCCTTCTCGACGATCCGTTTACAAAGGGCGTCGGGTATTACGGCCTCCAGTCCATAGCCGGGAGCGATGAACACCTGTCCCGGTTCGTTCTCGTATTTGGGTTTGACAAGAACGACGATCCCGTTCTCTTTCCCTTTCTGTCCGACACCCCAGGTTTGCCCGATCCGGTAAGCATAATCAGCTTTGTCGTATCCTTCCAAGGACTTGACTGTCACGATCACGATCTGTGTGGAGGTGCTGTCGTTGAACGAAACCAGTTTCCGTTCCAGTCGCCGCTCTTCCCCCGGAGCAAGGATATCGGCAAAATCGTTGACAAGCCGGGGAGGCTCAGGACGTGAGGGTATCCCCTGCGAGAACCCCTGAGCGGCGCATAAGAGGAGGGAAAGAAGAAGGGTTTTCAATTTTCGGTTTTCAATTTTCGATGTACGATTTCATTTTCGATTGACGATTGACGGTTTCGGCTGACATCCGTCATCTCATCCTTTGTCACTCATTTTTCGTTTTCGTTCTTCGTCCTGCGTTCCTCCGAACGAAAGCTCATCCGGCAATTCGTTTACATCAGTCTTCTGGCGGGGAAAATGTTTTTTCAAGGCTTCGCCTGCTCTCAGTATTCCTTCCGATAAACCCTCCGAAAACTTCCCTTCCCGGAACCGTAACTGCATTCCTGTTTTGATCTCATCCCAGAAGTTCGGTGGTACCACCTGGTTAATTCCAATGTCGCCCAAAATGGCAAATTTCCGGTCACACACAGAGAGGTAAAACAATACCCCGTTCCGCAACTGGGTCCGGTGCATCTTCAAAAACCGGAAAACAGCCGCTGCCCTGTCAAGTACTTCGCCATGACAGTAATTCTCCAGATGAATCCTGATTTCTCCCGATGTCTGGGATTCTGCCTCGCGTATTGCTCGTGTGATCCCTTGCTGCTCGGGGAGAGTGAAAAAAGCTTTGGGAGAGTCAGTCATCGTATTAAAATTCCACTTTCGGTGCAGTTTCGGCACCGGGCTGGGCTTCGAAATAAGCTTTCTTTTCAAATCCGAACATCCCTGCGAAAATGGTAGCGGGGAACCGGCGGATATAAGTATTATATGCCTGAGCCGCTTCATTGAATTTCATCCGCTCCACGGAGATGCGGTTTTCGGTGCCTTCCAGCTGTGCCTGAAGTTCCATGAAGTTTTGCGTGGCTTTCAGTTCGGGATACCTCTCTACCACTACCATTAACCTGGAAAGTGCGGAACTCAGTCCGTCCTGTGCCGCCTGGAATTGCTGCAGGGATTCGGGATTCAGGTTTTTCGGATCAACGGTTACCGAAGTAGCTTTTGCGCGGGCTTCAATGACGGCTGTGAGGGTTGTCTGCTCAAAATTGGCAACCCCTTTCACCGTGGCCACCAGGTTGGGGATGAGATCGGCACGGCGCTGATACACGTTTTCTACGTTAGCCCAGGCTTTGCCAACATTCTCGTCCTGTGTAACCAGGTTGTTGTAAATACGCGTTCCCCATCCGATGAGGATTACGATGATGCCGACCACCACAATCAGGATGATCCAGCCTTTGGAAAGTTTCATGTTTTGTTGTTTAAAATTTCAGCAAAAGTAGGAAATCGGCAGGATCCGCATGAATAAAACCCGGTGAATGGCAGAAAACGGGTATCCGTTGCCGCGTTCCAAATGATGAACCGCCAGTGCTTCACTGTACAAGATCTGTATTCCTGGCAATGAATTCCGCCAGATCCTTCCCTTTCAGTAATCCCTGGGCAAGCAATGCAAGATCGAAAAGTTGTTTGATGGTGGAGGCCTGCTTCGCTCCGTCAGGCTCCAGCAGTAACCGCCCGATGACCGTATGGTTCGAATTGACCACCAGGTTGAAATGTTCGGGAAGGTCTCCCATGTATCCCATACCGCCGCCCAGCGCCGACATGTCTTTCATCCGGCGCATAAACTCCGGCTGTGTGATCAGGAGCGGGCTCTCCTTTTCACTCAGACTTTCAAACAGAATGGTGAATTTTTTAGAGTCAATTTGCTTCTCCATCAGCTCCTTCAGTGCTTTCTGCTGATTTTCGTCAAGTTTGGAGGGCATGGAATCTTCCTTCCGGATGAGTTTGTCAACGGTATCAGCGTCAACACGCGTGAAGTGCGACTTCTCAAACTTTTGCTCCAGCGTGTTTATAAAATGAGGATCGATGATTCCGTCAAGCAGGAGAACGTCATACCCCCGGTCTCTGACGGTCTGGAGATAACTGTATTGTTCCTGGATGTTCGAAACGTACAGGTACACAAGGCCACCGTCCCTGGTCTTTTGCGCAGGTTCAATTAACTTCTGGTATTCCTCAAATGTAAAATACTTCCCGTCGGTGTTTTTCAGCAGGCAGAATTTCTTTGCCCGGTCAAAGAAGTTAGGTTCCGAGATGATTCCATATTGGATAAACACCCTGATGTCGTCCCAATATTTTTCAAATTCCTGGCGGTTGTCCCTGAAAAGCTCTTCCAGCTTGTCGGCCACCTTTTTCATGATGTGGTTTGAGATCTTCTTGACATTGGGATCACTCTGCAGGTAGCTCCGCGAGACATTCAGCGGGATGTCGGGTGAATCCAGGACCCCGTGCAGAAGTGTCAGGAAGTCGGGGACAATCCCCTCCACCGAATCGGTCACAAACACCTGGTTGCAGTATAACTGAATTTTATCCTTCTGGATTTCCAGCGATCTTTTTACTTTCGGGAAGTACAGGATGCCGGTGAGATTGAATGGGTAATCCACATTCAGATGGATATGGAAAAGCGGTTCTTCGAAAGTCATCGGATATAACTGCCGGTAGAAAGTTTTATACGCTTCATCCTTCAGTTCGGCCGGCTTCTTCTTCCATAATGGATCAGTGTCGTTGATGATCCGTGGCTTTTCCACCTCTTTCTTCTCGTCCTTTACCCCTCCTCCTTCCTCTTTTGTTTCTCCTTCTTCCTTTTTCCCTCTTCCCTCTGGCTTCTCAACAGGTTCATATACTTTCTCAGTCCCGAAACGGATAGGGACAGGCAAAAAACGACAGTACTTTTTTAAAATCTCCAAAATCCGGTATTCCTCCAGGTATTCCTTCGAGTCGTCGGCGATGTGGAGAATGACATCCGTCCCGCGGTCTTTCCGTTTTCCGGTGTCGATGGTGTACTCCGGACTCCCGTCACATACCCAGTGAACGGCCTCCGTATTCCCCTCACTCAGATAGGTTTTTGTGTTGATCTCCACCTTTTTGGATACCATGAATGAGGAATAAAAACCCAGTCCGAAATGCCCGATAATTGCGTTAAGTTCTGCTTCTGACTTTGATTTGAACTGACTGACAAACTCTTCCGCGCTGGAGAAGGCGATCTGGTTGATATACCTTTCAACTTCGTCTGCCGTCATCCCGATCCCCCGGTCGGAGACCGATATCGTCTTACGTTTCTTATTGACCTTTACTTCAATGGTCAGATCCCCTAATTCCTCCGTAAATTTCCCTGATGATGCCAGCGTCTTCAGTTTCTGAGTGGCATCAACCGCATTGGATATAAGTTCTCTGAGAAAGATTTCATGTTCCGAATAAAGAAACTTTTTTATGATCGGGAAAATGTTCTCGGTTTTAACATCGATCTTGCCTGTTTGCATAAGGGAGTGGTTTTATTTTTTGTTCCGGTGGAAAACAAAGATAGTGCCGGCAGAGGGGTGGCTGACAAATTGACGTGAGACAAAGAACAAGGGACGACGAAAGAGGGAAAAACGTAGAAGGCAGAAGATAGAAGTTAACAGTGTTATACTCGTTCCGTTCGGTGCTAAAAAAACCTTGCTTTTAGTCTCATGATCTTCCCGTCGTTTGTACTTTTTTTTTATTTTTACCCCATAGATTCGTTCAAACACGGTTAATATATATTTATATGAATCCTATTGATTGGAAAGATCTGCCTTTCGGTTATTTCAAGACCGATTACAATGCACGTTGTTACTACCGGGACGGTAAGTGGGGTGAACTGGAGATTTCTTCCTCCGAGATGATCACTATGCATATGGCCGCCACCTGCCTCCATTATGGACAGGAAGCCTTTGAAGGGTTGAAAGCATTTCGCGGAAAGGACGGGAAAATCCGTATCTTTCGTCTCGATGAGAACTGGAAGCGGATGAACAATTCCGCCCGCGGTATCCTGATGGCTGAGGTTCCATGGGAACTCTTCCGTGAAGCATCCCTGTCAACCGTAAAGTTGAATGAGAAATACATTCCACCGTATGGACAGGGAGCATCGCTGTACATACGGCCATTGCTTATCGGTACCGGTCCTCAGGTGGGTGTAAAGCAGGCAACGGAGTATCTTTTCCTGGTATTTGTTGGTCCGGTAGGGCCATATTTCAAGGAGGGCTTTAATCCCGTGAAAATGGAAATTGTCAGGGATTACAACCGGGCTGCCCCTAAAGGTACCGGGCATATTAAGGTAGGAGGAAATTATGCAGCCAGCCTGGTAGCGCTTCAACGGGCGCAGCAGGGTGGTTATTCCTCAGTGATCTTCCTGGATGCTGTGGAGATGAAGTATATCGATGAAGCGGGCCCGGCAAATTTTTTCGGCATCAGGGACAATATCTATATCACACCGGATTCACATTCCATCCTGCCTTCCATTACCAACATGTCTCTGCGGATCCTGGCCGCCGAAATGGGATTAAAGGTGGAACAGCGTCAGGTGCCCGTTGAGGAACTGAGCAAATTCGCAGAGGTTGGTGCCTGCGGGACTGCTGCGGTCATTTCACCCATCGGTACCATTGTGGACAGAGAAACCGGCCGTCGGTACGAGTACTGCAAAGACGGGAAAGCGGGCCCAGTTTCCACGAAACTGTATAATAAACTGCGTGCAATCCAGGAAGGAGACGAGCCCGACACACATGGCTGGATCACGGTCGTCCCCTGATTATCAGGAATTATTATTGAAATGATACTGCGTAAACCTGTATCTGTTCCATGTCATCCGCATCTATAATCCTCCGGATGCCAGAATCCCAGCCATCTCGTTCTGCATTCTGATCGCTTCACTGCGGGCTTTTTCGGCAAAATCTTTCCCGGTGGAGGAATAAAGAATTCCCCTGGACGAGTTGACCAGCAATCCACAGTCATGGTTCAACCCGAACCGTCCAACCTCTTCCAGGCTGCCTCCCTGAGCTCCAACACCAGGCACCAGCAGGAAATGACCGGGAACGATCTTACGGATATCGGCCAACATCGCAGCCTGGGTGGCCCCTACCACGAACATCATATTTTCAGGGCTCCCCCATGCTGCGGACCGGATCAGCACCTGTTCAAACAACCGCCGTTTCCCGTCGCTGAAAAATTGAAAATCCATTGCCCCTTTATTGGATGTCAGCGCCAGCACGATGATCCATTTTCCGGGGTATGAAAGAAACGGCTTCACCGAATCCTCACCCATGTAGGGAGCAACGGTCACGGCATCGAATTCCATTCCCGATGAAGTGATATCGAAAACAGCCCGGGCATATTGCTCCGATGTATTGCCGATGTCCCCCCGTTTGGCATCGGCAATGGTAAACAGTTCTCCTGAATACCTGTCGTTTACGTACCGGATAGTTTTTTCCAGGGACGCAAAACCCAGGATGCCCCGGGATTCGTAGAAGGCAAAATTGGGCTTGATCGCAACCGTCAGTTCATGTGTGGCGTCGACAATGGCTTTGTTAAATGCAAAAACCGGATCCTCATCATCCAGAAGATGGGGCGGTATCTTCGACAGGTCGGAGTCCAGCCCGATGCAAAGGAACGACCGCTTGCGGCGGATCAGCGAGATCAGATCAGAACGGGTCATATGATCCTGTTTTACAGGTTAAGTGTATTGATCGGGAACAATACTTTGGATTAGTTGATTGAAGCAAAGCTTCTCCGGATTCCTTTCAGGAATTCCACTTTATGGTAACCAAAGGCCAGAAAGATCCCCTCCCGGCTTTTGAAACGGATTCCGTGTTTCTCCCTGAATTTCCTGGCCGCTTTCCCGCTCTGGATGAAAGGATGTACGGCCCCAAGCATGCAGGTTCCCAGCCCGAGGGATTCGGCCGCGATCATGGCATAGGTTGCCGCTATGATCGGATCAGCAGGATCGGTGTATGGTGTTCCATAGAAATACATAGCAACCGGAGCATCGTAATTGACCACATTTTCTCCCATCTTCATGGAGGAAATATATTTGTCCATCAGGGGACGGAGGAAATTCCGGAAAAGCTCGTCCGTTTCTTTGCCCCAGAAAGGCTTCATCAGGGTCAGGAACCAATTGGACGAAAACCATTTGATTTTTTCCAGATACCGGCAGTAATCTTCAGCGAACGCCCTGACCTTTTCCCGGGTGTCGAGAACCATCACATGGATATCGGATGGAGGTATGCCCATGGGAGCAGTCTGTGCTGCAGCCAGTATTTTCTCCACGACGTGGGCTTCCACAGGTATTTTACGGAATTTCCGGATACTTCTCCGGCGGATGAACAGGTTCATCAGGTTTTCATACGAAGCAGCGGATTCCTTCGCAGGAAGGGGGATCAGATCAGCGTACGAAAGAAAACGACCCTGGACACAGATAGCCTCCTCCGGGCAAACAGCCATGCACTGCCCGCAGGAAAAGCATTCAAAAACGCCGTGATTGCTGGGTCTTGCTTTCCCTTCGCAGAGTTCCAGGTTAAGATCGCCGCACACAGCGACACATTTACCACATCCGCGGCACTTTTCCTGGTTAATGCTGATGATGCCGGGCTCTTTGGTGCGAGAAGTAGGAATGGCCATAGAATAACTCATGGATAAGGATCAAAAATAGAGATTATTCTTGTCATAAAATCTGCCCGGAAAATCTTTTTATCGATTGCGAATTCAATTTTGTCGAAAAAAACTTGACTTTACAATTTAAATAGTTTTATATTTGTAAACTTTAATATTTATGAAGTATATAAAAAACTGAATATCATGCGAAATCAATCAAAATTACGAATGTCGGTCGGGCTCTTCTACCCGATTGCTATCTTCACGTGTTATATTATTGCCGTCCTGGAGTGGGGCATCAGGAAGTGGTTAATTGAGGAAGGGACAGAGATCAGCCATTTCCCGTTTCTTACTTATATTATTTGTGGGGCTTTTTTTGCTCTGATGGGTATTTTCCAGTGGTTTAAATACCGGCTTTATATCTACCCGGTTCTGGGTATCCTTGTAGGGGCTTTATGCATTCAGGGGCCCTATGCTATTTCCGGTTCCACCTTCTTTCTCAAAGGGAGCTATTTTATCACCCTTATCATTCTTGCACTGTTTGTGATCCTCAACTGGTCAACCTTTTACGGACAGGAGCGGTATGAGCTCAACGCCCGCAGACTTTTTAAACTGGCCGGGGAACGGATCTTTGAAACAGCTGACGGATTTACCGACCGCCCGTTCTCTGCAGGTGAACTGTCGGTATCCCGGAAAAGCATAGCAGGATTCGCCAGGTTCCTTGAGGGCAAATATGTTATCCGGATTTTCTATGAAGAAAATACAATCTTTTTTGACTTTTCTCTTAACAAGAGCTTATTGGCCGTAGTAAATCCAAGGGAAGTGAGTCATATCGCCATAGCAGATACCGGAGCTATGACAGTTTTTATCACAGAATCCGATTACCGTCAATACCGGAGAACATACAACTTTAACCAGCTCTGTCAGTCGCTGGGAGAGGTTTTTAAAAGGTTTCTGGAGTACTATGAGCAAGGGCTGGAAAACCGGATCATAACCGAATTAAAGTCGGCAAGATAACCAATCATCATCCATCACATCATGAACAACTCATTATTCAGGTCACGGATCAACTGGAACGTCTGGGTGCCTCCCTTGATATTCCTGGCATTTCTGATCCTCGAAAAAGAGATTTTCGGGACATACTATTCTTCCTGGATTTACGGCCTGGTTTTATGCCTTTACGGGATCCTGTACTCCCTGCGATACAGACTCTGGCAACCGGCAATTGTTTTCTGCCTGGCAGGGATCACGCTCTGGCATTATACGCTGGCAGCACATTTCACCGTCGCTCTCAGCATGCTGAGTCCGTTGGGATTTCATATCGATCCGGGCGTGGTACAAAATCCCTTTTCCATGGGATTGTGGCTTGCAAACCTGCTGATCTTCCTGGTCACTCTCCCTGTTTTCGGGCCTGCTGTGATTAAGGCATTTAAACTTGAACTATCGGCAAAAAAACTGTTCGGGATAGCAGCACAAACAGTATCTTCGGCATCGGACGGATTTACCTCCCGTCCGTTTCATGCGGGAAATATGGAATATTCAAAGGATCAATTTGCCGGATTTGCACAATTTCTGGCCGGACACATGATCGTGCATCCGGTTTTCACAGAATCAGGAACCTATCTGACCTTCTCTATGGGGAAAAGCCCGCTGGCCATCCACGAATCCTCTGAGGTCAGTTATGTCGCTGCTGATCATTCCGGAATCCTTACCGTACATATTGCTGCATGGGATTACAAACGGTTCAGAAAAGAGCTCACCTTCGACCAGTTTTGTGAATCGATGGGTATGGTGTTCAGACGGTACATGAATTATTATTTGAACAATCAGGAAAATAGAATCATAACAGAATTAAAATCAACTTAAATGAGAATCCTGGCTTTATTGATTGGAAGGAGTCCTGATTACCCAAAGTAATATTAGTTGAAACAGTTTGTAGTTTTTCAGAAGTGTTTACTACTAATATCGTAAAAAGGGTTAATGGTAAAAAAAGATTTGGAACAGGAGTTTTTAGGCCACATCATGCAGAATGAGGATATGATACACAAAATATGTAACATATATGCTTCTTCATATGAAGACCGACAGGATCTGCAACAGGAAATTATATACCAGCTCTGGCGTTCCTATCCATCATTCAAGGGCAATTCGAAATTTCAGACCTGGATGTACAGGGTTGCCCTCAATACAGCCATTTATTTTAAAAGAAAGAAAAAACCTGCAACCACAGATCTGCTGAATATCCCGATCGAAGAAGACAACAGTTTAAAGGATCTGGAAGAACAAATAAAGAAATTGTACCTGGCCATCAGGAATCTTAACCAAATTGACCGGGCAATTATTTTCCTCTATCTTGAAAAGCACAGTTATGAGCAAATCGGGGAGGTTGTTGGGATAACGGTTAAAAATGTCAGTGTCCGTATCGTCAGGATTAAGAAACAATTAAGACAAATTATCGAAAAGCTTGAATAAGCATGGAAAACAATGATTTCATTAATACCTGGGAAAAGGAAAAACATATTCCGGAAAGGAATAGGCTTGACAGGACTATGATAACAGAATATTTAAAGAAAAAAGTATCTAGGGATTCCTGGGCTTTCAATTTTAGTTTAGTATTCTATCTGTCTGTTATTCTGGCATGTATCGTATTATTATCCATGAATCTGTATGGTTACCGCAACAATCCTGTTATGTTGTTTGTAGAATCCGGGTTACTTGTTCTTTCCCTGATTTTCCTGGTTTATGGATTTTTTATCTTAATAAGGATCCGTGAAATAAATAACTTCAGTAATGATCTTCAAAAATTACTTCAGTTAAAAATTAAATTCCTTAGATTCTATTATGAACTCTGGTTGATCATGACTGCCGCTGTGGCTTGGATCCTTTCTTTCGCTTTGAATAGTTTTGTTGATAACCAGGGGGGATTTTACCGGATCAATAACATTGGTTTTTTCGTGATCATTTCCCTTGTCATGCTCATTTTTATATACGGAGTTCAGAAACTAGCCACCGAGATATCCATGCGGGCTCTTAAAGCGTATCTGGCCGATCTGGAAGATAGTTACCTGGATCGTACTGATAAAATCGAATCCAGAAGAAAAAAATTGAGAGTGGTTAGTATAATACTAGGAATAATACTCACCATTACATGTATCCTCGGGATATTGAAATTCTTTGATATCTTTTAAAACAGATCCTGTCCCTATGTTCAATTGTAAAGTAACAGATTTCAAAAATACCTGCGATAAAATGAATAGTGAATAACATTCAAATTAAAAATCAATATGAAAACATTACAACTGTTAATCTGCGCCCTTTTCCTGGCTTTCATCCTTCCGAAATGCACCAGTGGACAGGATCCATGTGCAGAAGGAAGTCATGATTATTATTTCGGAGTCGAGATCACCGGCATGTTATGCGGATATTCCATTGCCAGAGAATGCAGCGGATTGAAAGACGGGATAAAGACAAACTTTGAATCAAACGAGGTACTTGTCAAATTGTCTGTCCTTGGCGAAGGTGTAGATATCAGGATTAGTTCTATATTCGGAACGGATGCTGCATCAGGAAGAATGGTGCTCAATGAAACAAAGATCATTACCGGAAATACGAACATTGTTTCATCCACAAGGATCAAAGGGGATACAGCCTGGTTCACCGGGAATAATAATCCCGCACCAAAGAAGATATTTCTCCCCCAGGATGTCATCCTGGAAACCTCTTTGAGAAGTCCTCACCTGCTTCGTGATTTTGTTCAAATGGGAGTCAATGAAAAAAAATACCAGGTGTATGAACCAATACGAGGGGAAGTAATTGAAAAGGGATATATTAAAAAAGGAGATGAAGAGATTATATTAAAGGATTCAATATACCGGGTACTGGTACTGGAAGAGACCGATTATTCCACCGGGACAAAAGCGACTATCTGGTTGGATAAAGAAAATGGAATTGCTTTAAAGACGATAATTGCAGGCCGAACCATCTATTTATCAGATAAAACCGTAACTGAAAGGATCGCAAAAGTCAATTTTGACAATGTCATTTTTGCACGGGTAAATAAAGTTATTCCCGATTTCCTGAATGTGACTTACATGAAAGTCAGAGCTAAGGTTGAAGTACTGGGCGAAGTTTTTACTCCGGAAAAACTTAATTTCCCGGGACAGAAATTTACCGGCACGGTCACCGACAACCTGATCGATGGCATCTTTGAGCTGGAGCCCATAAAGTATGATGGAACCAATGCACCGCTATTCCCACCGGATTTCAGTGAAAATCCTGAACTGAAAAAATATCTTGAACCGGAAATGGCGATTGAATCGAATGACCCTGTTCTTATTAAGGAAGCCAGGAGGATCACAGCTGGTAGTCAAAATTCATGGGAAGCCGCTAAGCTTTTGAGTACATGGGTCGCTAATAACATCGAAGGAGCTATTCCCGGCGGAGGATCAGCAATCAATACATTTAAAATGCGGGAAGGTGAATGTGGCGGTCATTCCCGGCTCCTTACCGCCTTTTGCAGGGCCGTGGGAATTCCTGCACGCCTTTCAGTGGGGTGCATGTACAGTACTCACTATGGAGGAAGTTTCGGACAACATGCCTGGACGGAGATCTATTTGGGTGAGGCCGGATGGGTGGCCGTAGATGCGACAGCGTTCGAGATTGATCATGTGGATGCCGGCCATATCCGCCTGGGAGAACGGGCATCCTTTCAACCCAAGGAGATGGAGATCCTGGAATACAGAACACCAACTGCACTGTCCAGCCAGGAAGATTCAATACCCCCGCAATTTGAACCCTATCTGGGAAAATACACCGATCTTAACAGGAACCGGATTTTCAAGATCCTTTACCAAGATAAAGGATTGGCAATCGATATCCCCGGACAAATGATCATGCCGCTGGATAAGCCTGATTCGGCCGGACAATGGTTCCCGAAGATCACCCGGCAGATCAGTATTTCATTTAAACAGAATCCATCCGGAAATGTTGAGAAGCTTGCCATCCGGCAGAAAACTGGTCTGTCAAAAGTATCCAGCATGGACAGTATCCCTGCAGATGTTCCTCCGGATATCGTAAAATATCTCGGGGTATATAGTCTTCCCCAGGGTAAAACCCGCGGACTGACATTTTCCGACGGATATCTTCTCATGCATGATCCGGTAGGAAATCCGCAAAACATCCTGAAGTTCAGCAATAACGGGGAACTGTGGACAGAGAAAACCGGAATGTTTGAATTCAGGTTTGAGATCAATGAAAGAAATGAAGTTTCCAGGATGATCCTTTACGTTACATTTTTTTACCCGAAGGGAGAGCCCGCTGCAGATTTGATCGAGCCGGTAATTCTTGAATCAGGAGTTGACGCAGGTCTGAAAAAATATGAAGAGTTGAAAGCAGGAAATAAGGGAGAATACCTGTTCACTGAAGGGCTGATGAATACCCTGGGATACCGGTTGCTTTCAAAGGATAAAACAGCAGAAGCGATCGAGGTTTTCAGGTACAATGCCAAAGAATATCCCGATTCCTTCAATGTCTATGATAGTCTTGGAGAAGCCTACATGAAAAATGGCGATCTTGATCTGGCAATATTGAATTATCAAAAATCGATACAGCTCAATCCAAACAATGAAAACGGGAAGAAAATGCTGGAACAACTTGAATCCGCAAAATAAGTGCACAATATGGACTTCTTTCGAAAAGTAAAATCACGGGAACTGCCACCTGAAACTATCTTGTGGATCGTCCTGGCACCCCTGCTGCTGATTGTCATCTTTCTCTTTGGCTTTGGATTTCTGTTGCTGGTTCCCGTCGTACTGGTTATTTCTGTCATCTGGGGCTTGAGAGCCACTTGGGGAGCTCTCGCTTTAATAGAATTTCTTCTGGCTTTGCTGCAGGCGGCCTTCTATCTCCGGACAAAGAATCCTGCATTCCTTTGGATGATGGCTGCCTTTCTGCTGATCCTCCTGTTTAGCCTGCAGGTATCTGTTTTCGGATTGACAAAAAAAGATCCTCTGTTTATCCCTTTTGCGCTCGGGATCATCTTTGCCATCCCGTGTATTGAAAATGTTAAAATCATTTTTTCATTGACCAGTTCTTATTGGAAGCAAATAGGCTTAAAGCGTGGGTATTCCGATGAGTCATGGATTTCAATTGACGATGCCGGAAAAGTCACGACATTCATTTCCAAGAGCGACTATCTGAAGTACCGGGATGTATTCTCATTTGATCAGTTATACATAAACCTTGGGAATCTATTCATTGATTTTTTTGAGTTGACCAAACAAGGAGATGGTTTCCGGATCATTGACCGGTTAAAGTCCATGAAGCTGAATCCATTAACAGAATAGGAGCATGGATTTCAAAAAAGCCGCCATTTTAGGATCCTATATCTCGAAAGACTATGCCGAAGATCTCTTCCGGTTGCTCGCCACCTATACGAGCATATCCGCATCCGAAGCTGCTTCCCGATTGAACCTTCATATAAAAACGGTTCAAGACTTCATGGAAGCCATGTTTGATCTGGATTTCCTGGAAAGGGAAGAGGTCTATGAAAAGAAACGTCCCTATTACCGGTACCGGATTAAAGCGAAAAAGATCTTCATGGAACTCGACCTGGTTCCTTTATTCCCGAAAGAGAACTCAGATGACCGTACATCATTGAAGATCCGTGAAAAAAAGAATGCAGGTGTACGTTTCACCACCTCACGCGACAACCAGTATATCAGCAATATCGCTATCTGGATCGGCCAGGGACGGGAACGAACCGAACGGCGGATCAACCTATCGATCCCCCAGGGGAAGTTCCTCTTCCACCTCCCCTTCCCCAGTGCCGATTTCCAGCCGGTTGGTGAGATCATACGAAAAGCCGAAGTTGACTCTGCCAGCCTGTCTGAGATTCTTGACATCGTAGATGCTCTGATCGGTCTCGGGGTCATTGAGCAAAAAAATGAAAGCTAACCAGATAAATCATGAAAACAACAACTTTAATGTTAATTGCGGTATCAGGTTGTATCCTTATTGACACAAAGGTTTCAGCCCAGGATAGTATAACAGACTATGACGGGAATGTTTACCATACCATAACCATTGGGAACCAGGTGTGGCTAAAAGAGAACCTGAAGTCACTTCATTACAGTGACGGAACATTGATCCCCGGTGTGGTTGCCTACAATAACTCCGATAGTCTGGCGGAGATATATGGCCGATTATATCCATGGAATGCCGCTATGAAAAATTCCACAACACCGGGTTCACAAGGTGTATGCCCCGATGGATGGCATGTCCCAACCCATAATCAATGGTCGGTCATGGATTATTTCCTTGGAGGCCCACTCGTAGCCGGTGGCGAACTGAAGGAAGCCGGGACCTCCCATTGGTTCCCTCCCAATACCGGTGCGACCAACAGCAGCGGATTTACAGGATTGCCAGCCGGTGAATTTGACGGAAATCAAAGCTTGAATTTCCTTTTTCTCGGGATGGCTGCGGTATTCTGGACATCCAATCAGGCCGGCTCGCTGATGGCCAAAGAACGTTACCTGAGTCATGATGATGCCATCTCAGGGAACCTTAACTGGTATAAAACGATGAAATATTCGATTCGCTGCATCCGTGACATCGGCATCGGGGATCAATCAGATCTCCCTCAAAAAACGGAAACCATATCGGTTGTCAGTCCTTTTTCGGAAAAATTGACGATAACATCTCTTAATGTACTGCTATTCAAGGTTACTCTGTACAACCTGGGCGGGAAGAAGATCCTGGAGGCCCACCTGGATGCCGGAACCGACAAGGTTACCCTTGACACTCATACAGTTCCTGATGGGTTCTATCTTGTGGAGGTATTGTCCTCGAAGGAGCGGATTAACGGACCATTTTCTTCCCGGGAATTCCATAAAACCATATTAAAAAGTTATAAAACCAGGTAAAATGCAAACGAACACGATGACTACTTTGATGATAATATTCTTATGGAGCGGTATTATTCATGCCCAGGGAACATTTGTGAAACGAACGGTTGATGTTAACTTTCAGGGAGCCTGTTCCGTCTTTTCCACCGACCTTAACAATGATGGCTTTCGGGATATCATGGGGGCGGCTTCCGGATCAAACCAGGTTGCCTGGTGGGAAAACAATGGCGCTATTCCACCGCAGTTTACGAAACACCTGATTGATGATTCCTTTTCAGGCGCCATATACGTGTATTCCGACGATGTGAATGGCGACAGTGCTATGGATGTACTTGGTGCGGCATGGTATGGGAATGAGATCGCACTTTGGACCAACGACGGAGGAAACCCTGTCTCATGGACAAAACAGGTAATCGATGCAGGTTTCACACAGGCTCACGAGGTAAAAACCGCAGATCTGGATGGCATGGGAGGGATCGATATTCTGGCAGCTTCGGCAGGAAAGAACGAGATTGCCTGGTGGCAGAACAATGGAGGAAATCCGATTGCCTGGACAAAATTCACCATTTCCAGTTCAGTTTCCGGCGCCCGGTCGGTATTCCCGGCCGACATTGACCAGGACATGGACCTTGATGTTATCGGGGCGGCATTTACCGGAAACGAAATAGTCCTGTTCAGAAATGATGGAGGAAACCCAGTGCAGTGGACGCAACAGACGGTGGATAACAGTTTCAGCGGGGCTCATTGGGTGTACGCATGTGACATGGACCAGGACGGTGATATCGATATCCTGGGTGCGGCGTATATTTCGAGAGATATTGCTATCTGGTATAATGATGGAGGCAATCCGATCCAATGGACGAAGTTTATCCTGGAAACGAACCTCACCGGGGCGCTTTCTGTGATTGCCATGGATCTGAACGGTGATACTCTTCCCGACGTGGTTGCAGCAGGGGATGAGGCCGGCGATGTGATAATCTGGTATAACCAGGGTACCCCCCAACCTTCCTTTACAAAATGCATACTTGACTCAAATTTTCCCGGTGCCTGGCCCGTTCATGCTTGCGATCTGGATGGGGATGCCGATAACGATATCCTGGCGGCCTCATCCACAATGAACACTGTTGTCTGGTGGGATAACCAGCAGATCCTGCCAAATACAAATGAATTCCAGGCCCTGAACAAACACGACCGGCTGAGAATCTCTCCAAATCCTTTTATCAGTCGGGTCAGGATCCACTTCAACCTGCAGTCAATCCAATGGATTTGTTTACGGATATTATCCATCTCAGGACAAACCATTTATACTCAATCCCGGGAAAAAGCCGGATCAGGTGAAAATACGCTTGTCTGGAACGGGAAAAATGATTATGGTATTGAAGTTGACAATGGTGTTTACATATGTGTCCTGGAAATTGAAGGTGAATCCTCCGTCGGCAGGCTTCTCATTAAACAATAAAATACCAGACAGTGGGGGAAAATACAAATCCTGAACCGTGTATTTCTGTATTTATCCAACCGCTTCCTTCAACCGTTCCGCATTTTCCGCAAGCTGAAGCGCATCAATCAATGGCTGGACATCGCCGTTGATGATTGTTGGAAGGTTATATAATGTCAGGTTTATCCGATGATCGGTGACCCGGCTCTGAGGCCAGTTATAGGTCCGGATCTTGGCCGACCGGTCGCCGGTGGAAACCATTGTTTTCCGTTTTCTGGCAATCTCGTCCAGGTACTTCTTGTGCTCCACTTCGAAAAGTCTGCTGCGTAAAACTTTCAGGGCTTTCTCGTAATTTTTGATCTGAGATTTCTCATCCTGGCATGAAACAACGATCCCGGATGGAATATGTGTTAACCGGATGGCCGAATAGGTTGTGTTAACCGATTGGCCGCCGGGCCCGGAGGAACAAAAGGTGTCCTTCCGGATATCGGAAGGTTTGATCTCCACATCAAACTCATCCGCTTCAGGAAGCACGGCTACCGTTGCTGCCGAGGTGTGAACCCTCCCCTGTGTCTCGGTATCAGGAACCCGCTGCACGCGGTGCACCCCCGATTCGTATTTCAGCTGACCGTATGCACCATCCCCCAGCACATCAAAAATGACCTCCTTATACCCGCCCACCGTACCCTCGGTGCAGTCCACGAGTTCGACCTTCCATCCCCTGTTCTCACAATACCTGGCGTACATCCGGAAAAGATCGCCGGCAAAGAGGCTGGCTTCGTCACCTCCCGTACCTGCCCTTATTTCCATGATCGCGTGCTTGTTGTCCTGCGGATCAGCCGGTACAAGCATAAGACGAATTTCTTCTTCCAGCGATTCTTTCTTCCTGGTCAGGATCGCCAGTTCCTCTTTTGCCATTCCCCGGAATTCCTCGTCCTTCTCAGTCTGGAGTATCTCGCGGGCATGCTCAATGCCAGCGAGGTACTCCTTGTATGTCATAAAAGCTTCGATGATGGGTGTCAGCTCTTTATAATCCCGGTTCAGCTTTATGAACCGTTTCATATCGCTGATGACCGCAGGATCATTCATCTCCGAGGTCAGTTCCTCAAACCGTTTTTGGATGGCTTCTAATTTATCTAACATGATTCACTCGGTATCCGGCATCCGGAATCTTCAGCAAAAGTACGAAAACCGCTCTTACCAACCGGATTGAGAGTATTTCCGGCATTGGCGGATGAACTCGATGGCCAGTGGACCGGAAAGAGGATTTCCGGCTTCCATCCGTTCGGGATGCCATTGCACCGCCAGGAGGAAGCTTTCTCCCTCAGGCTCCTCCAACTCGATTCCCTCCATTAATCCGTCAGGTGCAAATGAATTGGCTTTCAAACCGGGTGCCAACACACGTATCCCCTGGTGATGATTGGATGTGACCTGTGATGAATCGCAGAGACAGATTGAATGGAGCAATGAATTCCGTTCCACATAAATCGTATGGAAGCAGGTAAGATAATCGGTGCATCGGTGCAGCACCGATGTGTCGAAATCATGCGGTAGATCAATGAACTGTTCTCCTCCAAAGACAGCATTAAGAATGTGTTCTCCCCGGCATACGCCAAAAACAGGCATTCTGCGTTCCAACGCTCGGAGGATCAGATTGATCTCCAGTGTATCACGGTAATGATCAAACGAATCGCACCGGGCGGTATCGTTTTCCCTGCCGTAGATCCCAGGGTAAACATCTTCTCCGCCAGTGAGGAGGAGGCCGTTACATCTGTCAAGAACCGCCAGTGCAGAATCGACCGGTAAAGAGTACAGGCTAACGGTTTGAACCAGGGAGTCGGCTCGCTTCAGCCATTTCACGTAGTTCGGTGTTGCCTTGGAGATCGCAATAACAACCTGTGGTTGCTTGTGGTTACATGCAATGAAACCGGAAACGATGAACAGAAACAGGGCCGGGATCAGAAGGTGCGGAGAAAGTTTCATGATTTTGCATCAATGAGCAAACGGTTCGGGTTGTCCGGGATTGCCGCGCATACCCGGTTCTACCGAGAAGTCAAAGGTCTCGGCAAGGGGACTAAATTCTTTAATGCACCGAAGGAACCAAGGTCAAGCTGGCCTTCATAGGTTTTCCAAATGAAGCGGAAAATCTTTTTCATGGCGGAACCAGGTTTGGATTAATAATGAAACGTTCCTTCCGAGCTGAAGATGGTGAGTCCCGATTTCGCAGACGCCTCCACGTGGCCGACGACCTGCGCCGGGATGTTGAATTGGGTGGCGCTGTTGATAATCCTGGGCGCGGCACACGGGGAGACAACCAGTTCCATCCGGTGCCCCATGTTAAACACTTGATACATTTCCTTCCAGGGGGTACGGGATTCAGCATGGATCATCCTGAATACCGGGGGCACAGGAAAGAGGTTGTCTTTGATCACTTTCACCCGGTCAATGAAATGGAGGATTTTGGTCTGCCCACCTCCGGTGCAATGAACAATGCCATGCACCTCTTCCCGGAATTCATCCAGGATGTGTTTTAGCACAGGAGTGTACGTACGGGTTGGCGATAGGAGCAGACGTCCCACGGTCATCCCTTTCACATCCGATGGATAGGTCAGTTCCCGGGATCCTGTGTACAGAAGATGATCAGGGATTTGGTTGTCGTAACTCTCGGGGTAACGGATTGCATAGCTCTTGTCAAGAACGTCGTGCCTGGCTGCAGTGAGCCCGTTGCTGCCGATACCGCTGTTGTAATCAGTTTCATAGGTAGCTATTCCCGAGGAAGCAAGTCCTATTATCACGTCTCCGGCAGCAATGTGTGCATTGTCAATTACCTGGCTCCTGGGAATCCTGCAGAAAACGGAAGAATCCACCACGACAGTCCGGACCAGATCCCCGATATCGGCCGTTTCTCCTCCGGCCAGCCGGATACCGATCCCCAGTTCCCGCAATTTCTCAAGGAATTCCTCAGTGCCCCGGATAATTTCCGTCACGACCTCACCGGGAATCAGATGCTTATTTCTGCCGATCGTACTGGAAATAAGGATGTTGTCCAGAGCTCCCACACAGGCCAGGTCATCCAGGTTCATGACTACAGCATCCTGTGCAATCCCTTTCCATACCGAAAGATCACCGGTTTCTTTCCAGTACATGTAAGCCAGCGATGACTTGGTACCGGCGCCATCGGAATGGAGAATGTTGCACCAATCGGGATTACTGCCGGTGATGTCCGGAAGGATTTTACAAAAAGCTTTTGGAAATACTCCTTTGTCGAGGGCTTTTATGGCTGCATGCACCTCTTCCTTGCCGGAAGAGACCCCTCGGAGGTCGTATTTCGAATGACGACGTCTATTCAAAAATGATCTTATTGTCGGCAGTATCAATGCTGAACTCCCCGAATTTCCTGAGAGTGCTCTCTCCGAGAAGTAATGATGCTTTCAGCCTCTGGTTCACGGTAACCTTCAGATCCCGGGCAATGCTTTTTCCGATCCGCATTTCCCGGATGGTGAAAACCGCTTTATCGGCAATGAAACCTTCTCCGATCACCTGGGTAGCATCACCTTCAAAATCCGTCCGGTCTATGGCTCCGGATGTCAGCAGTTTCACTGCTTCCGAGGTGGATATATAAAACTCTTTCTCCTTGGGTTCATACTGGAAATTCATGGTGATACCGTTCACGTAACAGGTCGCTTCGATCGTTTCCTCTTTAGTCAGGGTGAATGGGACACTGTTTTCTTCCGGTTCAACGACCACTTCGATCGTTGGTTTGGTTTTCCTGCTGATCGTTAATTTCGGGATGAAGTCGTTCCGGAGGATCGCAAATTCTGTCCGGCGGTTAAGCTGATGAGCAGCTTCCTTGATTGCCGTATTCGGAAGCCCGTTGATCAGCGAATCGGTCAGTACGGTACCAATACCGAATGTATACCCTTCTCTGACAATATCGCGCGAAAGGGTACGGGGCACCCGTTCGCCATATCCCTTGGCAACTAAACGATCGGGATCGATTCCCCGTGAGACCAGGTAATCGACGACCGATTGGGCGCGACGTTGCGAAAGAATATCGTTCCTTTCCTCCGTATCCCGTGAATCGGTATGAGACGCCAGCTCGATCACGATGTTCTCGTTGGCATCCAGGGTGGCTATGAGGCCCTGCAACGAATCCTGGAACTGAGGTTTCAGATCCCATTTAGCCAGGTCGTACAGGATATCCGGTAGCACAACGGGTTTCTTTGGGATTGGTTTCAGCACGAAATCCCGGATCAGGTCTTTACTGGATTCAAATCCTACAGTGGTTTCTGTGGCCTTCTCGTTGAAATAATCTTCTTTCACAACCAGTATCTCATATGTGGTGGCAGGAAGGATCTGGTTTTTATTGAAGGTATAATGGCCGCGCTGATCGGTATGGTAAACGGCTGTCTTGCCGTTAGTCCCCACGATGCTCACTGTGGCGCCAACAACAGGTTGCAGTGTCAGGTCGTCGGTTACATCCCCTTCCAGGGTGAAATAGACCGGAGGGATCAGGAACGAGTAAATGTCATCCTTGCCTTTTCCACCTGGCCGGTTGGAGGAGAAATACCCTTCCTCCGGTTCATCGGCATTGAAGACAATTGCAAAATCATCGGCCGGGGAGTTGATGGGGTATTTCATATTCTCGGGACGGCTCCACTTACCGTGACTTTCCACGCTCCTGTAAATATCAAGTCCTCCCATGCCGGCATAGCCATTTGAGGAAAAGTAGAGAACCGTATCATTTCGCAGAAACGGAAACATCTCATCACCCGGGGTATTGATTTCGGGGCCGAGGTTCACAGGCCGGGTATATTCCCCTTTCCCTTTGCGAACGGCTTTCCATAAATCCTTTCCGCCCAGCCCTCCCGGACGGTCAGAAGAAAAAATGAGGATACTTTCATCGGGAGAAACCGTTGGATGCCCGTTGGCCACTGTACTGTCTCCGCCAAGATTCACCAGTACCGGATCTCCCCAGGTTGTTCCCCCTATGCGGTTTGTCCTGTATATGGCACAACCATTCTTCTTTCGGGGCTCATTCCAGCACCGGGTGAAATAGAGAGTTGTAAAACGGCTGTTCATATGTCCGACCCCTTCATTCGTCTCGGTATTCAGCACTTTATCCTGGTCCATCAATACCGGATTGTTCCAGTCCCCTTTCCGGTCCTTCCTGGCATAGAACAGATCGGTGAACTTCATCCCGGTCCAGTTGTCGCGGAACTTTCCGGATGCAGCGTCCCGGTTGGATGTAAAGATCAGTGAATTATAGGTTTTATCACCGTATGTAGGAGCAAAATCATCCTCCCTTGTGCATATTTTTTTCTGCAGAGCAACTCCGTATCTGGAAGGATTCTCCATCCATTCCATCGCCTGGGTGCATGAGGTGATTCCGCCCTGCGCCACCGGGTCGCCTGGTACCGTTTCAAGGTAGGCTTTGTACTCCTCGATAGCTTCAGGATATTTCCCGTTGGATTTCAGGGCATCAGCATAGTACAACAGGATCTTTGGCTGCTTGTTCCGGTATCTTTCACCGGTCAGCCTTTTATACGCCACTTCTGCCCGTTTAGTGTTGTTCATAAGACGGAAACACTCCGCCATCTGGAATGATATCCGGTCCCGTTCATCGCGGTTGTTTTTTACCTTCGAATAGGCCTTCTGGTATTTTTCGAGTGCGAGGGAATACTGCTGGTCGGCAAAGGCATCGTCTGCTGCTTTGGAATGTTTGTTCTGGGCCGGAAGCAGAACAGGAAAAGAAACCAATGCAAAAACTAGCAGGGCCGGAAAAGAAAATTTCATCTTTGGACGGTAGGTAACCTCGTTAACGTACAAAGATACAATTTTCGTGCAAAAGCGACAGGAAAAGTTACAGGAGAGCAGCGGTTACCTGCCGGCTGCTGTCCGTAAATGGCTAACTGCCGGCTGCCTTCCGCTCTCTTCTTCTCTTCTGCCACTGGATGATGTCATATGCAATGGGTGTAGCCACGAAAACTGAGGAATACGTTCCTACGATGACCCCAACCATAATGGCAAAGGTGAATCCACGGAGCACCTCCCCACCGAAAATAAAGATCACGATGAGAGTGACAAGTGTAACCCCCGAGGTGTTGATTGTCCGGCCAAGAGTGCTGTTGATGGCGCCGTTGATGTTCAGAAGGAGGTCGCGTTTCGGGTAGAGTTTGTTGTACTCACGGATCCGGTCGAAAATGATGACCGTATCCATGATCGAGTACCCGATCACCGTCAGGATAGCCGCGATGAAGGATTGATCGATCTCCATATTGAACGGAAGTACGCCGTACAGCAACGAAAAGAGGGTCAGGATGAACAGGGAGTCATGGAAGAGTGAAACCACCCCTCCGAAACCGTATTGCCAGTTCTTGAACCGGATAGCGATATAGATGAAAATGATAATGAGCGAAAATCCGACGGCAAACACTGCCTGCCAGATAAGGGCATACGAGATGGCCGGATCAATACGCTGTGAGCTCAGCTCTCCCAATGTCTTGGCCGGATCCGAGGAATTGAACTCATCAAATGACACAGGATGTTTGTAGAATCCCGTAACTCCCTGGTACAGTTTGAAATTGACAATGGAATCGGCCGATTCCGATTTATCATCGATCATGTATTTAGTGGTGATCTTCACCTGGTTCTCCGGCCCAAAGGTTTTCACCTCGGGCGATTCCTCGTAAACCCGGCGCAGTGATTCGCGGAGGTCGTTGGTGGAAACCGGCTGGTCAAACCTGACTACATAGCTGCGACCGCCCGTAAAATCAAGCCCGGGATCCAGTCCGCGGATAAATAGGCTGACCAGGCCGGGCAGCAGAATAGCAAGGGAGAACATATAGGCAAACTTCCTAACCTTCATAAAGTCGTAGCTCAGGTTAGTGAATGCATTGATAGTGAATCTATTGCCCACGGTGATGTGCATGTTCCTGTCGAGCATCCATTCGAAGAGCAGCCGTGCTACCAGGAGGGCGGTAAACAGTGAGAGGACAAGGCCGATAACCAGGGTGGTGGCGAATCCCTGTACTGCGCCGCTTCCGAAGATATACAGCACGATCCCCGTCAGGATTGTGGTTACGTGTGCATCGATGATGGCCGACAAAGCGTGCTTGAAACCATCTTTGACCACCAGGCGCATGCCTTTTCCGGCCCGGATCTCTTCCCGCATGCGCTCGTAGATGATCACGTTGGAGTCCACTGCCATGGCGAGCGACAGAACGATCCCGGCGATCCCCGGAAGGGTGAGAACGGCGCCGATGGAAGCCATGACTCCGAAAAGAAAGAATACATTGGCAAACAAGGCCAGGTCGGCAACATGGCCTGCACGGCCGTAATAGAGGGACATATACAGCAGCACTCCCAGGAATGCAAGGATGAACGAGAGCAATCCTGACCGGATAGACTCCTGGCCCAGGGTAGGACCGACTACTTCTTCCTGAACAATACGTGCAGGAGCCGGCAGTTTTCCTGCCTTCAGGATGTTTGACAGGTCCAGAGCTTCTTCAACTGTCATATTCCCGCCGGTGATGGAGGACATCCCGTTGGGGATCTCGTTGTTAACGTTAGGATAGCTGTAAACATACCCGTCGAGAACGATGGCAATCTGTTTCCCGATGTTATCACCCGTCAGGCGCTTCCATATCCTGGCGCCTTCGGAGTTCATCGACATGGTAACCTCCACCCGGCCATTCTGGTCATAATCCTGGCGGGCATTCGTGATAACATCTCCTCCCAGGGCAGGGGAGCCATCACGGGAAGTAACCTTCAGGGCGACAAGTTCCAGGATGTCCGGTGTTTCTGTCCGTGGTTTGACGGTCCAGGCAAGTTTCAGATCCCTCGGGAAGATGCCTTTCACCCGGCGAAGCATATGGTTAATCCGTGCAGTGTCCTTGATAAATGCCCTTCCTACCATAGCGGTCTGCCCGGGAACATACTGTCCGTCATCGTTTTGATATACAGCAGGATTGAGGTATGCAAAGAGCGGATTGGTTTTGGAATATTCTTCGAAGCTTTGCTGCTGCTTGGCTTGCTGGGCAGTCGCCGAAGTGTCTGTACCCAGCTGTTTCAGCAGGACATTTTCCTGTGCAGTATCGGCTCCCGATGCCATCAGACTGTCGGTCGTTTCCCCGGCATCTGTCAGGTTGGACTGATCACCGGATTTTGACGCGGCAAGGGATTCTCCTGCTGCCGGTTCCGTCGCAGTCTTCGTTGTGTCTTCTCCTGCCTGGAAGGCCGCAAGGCGTTTGTTTGCATCAGCAAAATACCGGTACAGATCGGGATACTGAAAGGTCTCCCAGAATTCAAGCTGTGCTGTACCCTGGAGCAGTTTCCTTACCCGGTCGGGCTCTTTGATACCGGGTAATTCAATCAGAATGCGACGCGCGGTTTGCAGCCGGTTGATATTGGGCTGGGTCACCCCAAAGCGGTCAATACGCGTCCGGAGGATATTGAAAGTTCGATCGATGGCTGCGTTCACTTCATCCCTGATCACCTGAAGGACCTCTTTGTTGGTTGAGTTGAAGTTGACCCGGTCTTTAAGTTCAACCGTATTAAATATGGAGGCCAGCTTTGCATTGGGATCTGTTTCCCGGAATGCCTCGGCGAAAATATCGACGAAATCGGCAGTGCTCGTTTTCTCTTTGATCAGGGCCAGGTTGAGGGCTTTATTAAAGGTGATGTCCAGACTGTTTCCGGAAAGCGCGCGAATGATATCCGGAACTGATACCTCCATGGTGACGTTCATCCCCCCCTTTAGGTCGAGTCCGAGGTTGATCTCCCGCTCCCTGACATCTTTTAACGTGTATTTTTTTAGGAGGATGTTAAATACTACGTTCCCCGCCATGGAATCGTTAAAATATTCCATCCTTTTTGTGGCGATCGAGTCAACCAGGTATTCTTCCCTGGGTATGTCCCCCTGAGCCAACCTCCGGGCTTCTACCATGGCAGATGGGGCCTTGGCGTAAGAATCGGCCTTCCGCGAGTTACGGTAGCTGATGTAAGTGAAGGATAGCTGGAAGAGGCATACGATGGCAAAAATGATCGCAAAGAATTTGACAACGCCTTTATGTTGCATGAAACTGGAATTTTAGAAAAGAGCGTGCAAAGATAAAAGTTTTCTTTTTAACTACCCAACAGCCTGCTAACCCTTTCCGAATACAGTTTCTTCAGAATCTTCTCTCCCCTGCTCCGGATACCTGCTGAGGATTCGGCAAGCCGCCATTCAATGGTATCGATCAGTTCCTTTTTCAGATCAGGCTCATTCTGCGCAGCACGGTAAAGAATCTCCATGGCATGGACCTTAACGGCCGGTGGGTCGGTGGGAGAGATCAGGACGTCAAAGCAATAGGAGATCAGTTGTCCCAGATTGTTGCCGGGAAGCGGAGAGCGTGCAAGCATCCTCAGGGAATGCCGCTTTAATGCATCATGCCTGAAGCCAGGAAGATGGTCCACGATAGAATCCAGGTACGGGAGAAGGACTTCAGGATGAATTTCTGCATACAGGTCGAGCCCCCAAACTACACGCCGGCTGACAGGCTCTTCATCAGCAAGAAACAGAGTGAACAAATCCTTGTAAAGGTCAGGCTTCTGGGAAATGGCATCCACGATACGGTTAGCATTTGCCCTGCCGTATCCTGAAAGAGAAAGCTTCCGTAATTCTTCCAGAGTCGATTTATCCATGCCGGATAAGTTTTATTAACCGCCTTCCAAAAATACCTCAAATTCTGTTACATTTGCCAGAATATCGGAATGTAAGTGACACGGATAGTGTTTACATAAGCAATGTAACTGTAATACAATAACCGGAACAGCAATGAAGAATAAGTATGCCGATCTCATCGAACAGACCTTTGAGTTCCCTCAGGATGAATTCAAAGTAGAGGAAAACGAGCTGTATTTCCATGATGTATCACTGATGGATATTATCAAACAGTACGGAACGCCTCTGAAAATCACATATCTACCCAAGATCAGCCAGCAGATCCAGAAAGCCAAGCGGTTATTCAATGTAGCCATGGCAAAGGTGGATTACCAGGGGGATTATCATTACTGTTATTGTACTAAAAGCTCTCATTTCAGCTTTGTTCTGGAAGAAGCGTTGAAGAACGATATTCACATTGAAACCTCTTCGGCATTTGATCTTCCGATCGTAACGGATCTAACAGAACAAGGATTATTTGACAAAGCCCGGTATATAATCTGCAATGGATTTAAACGCCCCCAGTACATCGAACATATTTTAAAACTTTTTCATGCTGGGTATTCCAATATTATTCCGGTACTCGATAACATCTCGGAGCTGGAACATTTTGGTGCGCACCAGGGTTCCCGGATGAAGATCGGTATCCGGATTGCATCGGAAGAAGAGCCCAGATTTGATTTTTATACATCCCGGCTTGGTATACGGTACAACGATATCGTGCCATATTTCCTTGAGAAGATAAAAGGCAACCAAAAGTTCGAATTGAAAATGCTTCATTTCTTCATCAATACAGGCATCAAGGATTCGGCCTACTATTGGAATGAACTGCATAAAAGCGTCAATATCTATTGCGAGCTGAAGAAAGTCTGTCCCGAGCTTACCGCCCTGAATATAGGAGGAGGGTTTCCGGTCAAGAATTCACTCCGGTTTTACTATGAATATGAGTATATGGCTGAAGAGATCATCGCCCAGATCAAGAGCATGTGTGAACGGAACGGTGTGCCGGAGCCGGACATATTTACCGAATTCGGATCATTCACTGTTGGAGAGAGCGGAGCGGTCCTCTATTCTGTCATTGACCAGAAACGGCAGAACGACCGGGAAATCTGGAATATGATCGACAGTTCCTTCATGACGACCCTTCCCGATACGTGGGCGATCAACAAACGATTTATCCTGCTGGCGGTCAACAACTGGGATTCGGAATATGAGAGGGTGTTTCTGGGAGGGCTGACCTGCGACAGTGAAGATTATTACAACGCCGAATCCCATTCCAATGCAGTGTTTCTGCCTAAATTTAATTCCGACGAGCCCCTGTTCATCGGCTTATTCCATACCGGTGCGTACCAGGAGGCCATCGGGGGCTATGGCGGGATTCAGCATTGCCTGACTCCCGCGCCAAAACATGTCCTGATCGACCTGGACGAATCCGGGGAATATTATACGAAACTGTTCTCGAAAGAGCAGAGCTATAAGTCGATGCTGAAAATCCTTGGTTACTGATGCAGGAATGCAGAATTCTGTTTTTTGCTTACTTTGCATAATTCTTTGTGCCTTTACGGTTTGAAGGAGCCAACATGATACCGGATTTTTCATTGAAAAACCATTCCGATGATTAAGAAGAAGAGTCTTTTACAGGAGGTTGTTCAGCATATTGATATTACAAAGTTTGATTCCAGGCCCATCATCGATGCCATGCGGGAGATGTCATTCACATCCAGGGATACCGCGGTGGCAGCAGATATTTTCAACCTGATGATCCGCGACAAACAATGTACAATATTTCTGACGCTCGCCGGAAGCACGAGTGCGGGGGGATGTATGCAGGTGTATGCCGACATGGTGAAATACAACATGGTGGATGCCATTGTGGCGACAGGCGCCTCCATTGTGGATATGGATTTTTTTGAAGCCCTGGGCTTCAGACATTATAAAGGATCTCCACACGCCGATGACCGCCTGCTCCGGAAGAATTACATCGACCGGATCTATGATACCTATATTGATGAGGAGGAACTCCAGGTTTGCGATATGACCATCCGGGAGATTGCGGATTCACTGGAACCCCGCCCTTATTCCTCGCGTGAATTCATAGCGGAGATGGGCAGGTGGCTTTTGAAAAATGCAAAAAAGAAGAGGAGCCTGGTACAGGTTGCTTATGAACACCAGGTTCCCATTTTCTGCCCGGCGTTCAGCGATTCCAGTGCAGGATTCGGCCTGGTCTCCCACCAATGGAACCACCCGCGAAAACATCTCAGCATCGATTCGGTTAAAGATTTCCTCGAGCTGACCCGGATCAAGATGGCTGCAAAAAGATCCGGATTGTTCATGATCGGTGGCGGAGTGCCCAAGAATTTTATCCAGGATACTGTCATCTGCGCCGAGGTGCTGGGGAAAGAGGTGCCGATGCACAAGTATGCCGTGCAGATTACCGTTGCTGATCCCCGCGACGGGGCTTGTTCGAGCTCTACCCTCAAGGAGGCATCTTCCTGGGGGAAAGTGGACACCGTCTATGAACAAATGGTCTATGCCGAAGCCACTTCAGTGGTTCCCCTAATTATCAGTTACATTTATCACAAAAAAGATTGGGAAAAGCGAAAACGCTTTGACTGGAGTAAACTATTTCAACCCTGAATCCAATACCTTTAGATCCCCATGCCTTCGGCCTGGAAAGCCTAAAGGGGACTTAACTCTGATTACCCAATTCAATATCCATACCCTATGGCAAACTACGTCACCCTCACTTCCGACCGGAGCAAAAAAACAGCCTTCCTTCTTTGCCTGTTTGGTGGCATTATAGGATTACATATGTACTATGTCGGAAGGATCGGCAGAGGATTCCTGTACACCATCACAGCCGGGCTATTCCTGCTGGGCTGGCTGACGGATTTGTTTAAAATCCTTCTGGGCACATTCCGTGATAATGTGGGGAATCCGTTACGTACGTGAGGAAATCTGGAATTTGGTCAGCCAAAGGATTATATCTATCTCCAAAGCCCTCCTAGGGATTTCACCACTCAAATGTAAATCGAAGAGCTTATCCATTTTTTACCTTCTCAGCCACTTCCACAATTCCCGGTAGGTCGGTTTTTTCCCGTACATCAGGATCCCGGTCCGGTAAATCCGACCGGCCATCCAGGTGGTTCCGAGGAACCCCAGGAGCAGCAGGACCATTGAAAGAAGCACTTGCAGGTACGGCACTCCGAACGGAATGCGGATCATCATCACAACAGGGGACGTGAGGGGAACGATCGACAACCAGAAAGCCATGGGACCTTCCGGTTCCTGTATGATGAACTGGGAAAGCACGATTGCCAGTATCAGGGGAACGGTCAAAGGAAGAATGAATTGCTGGGTATCGGCTTCGCTGTCGACTGCTCCCCCGATGGCAGCAAACAAAGCCGCATACATCAGGTAGCCAAAAAGGAAGAAGAAGAGAAATGACCCGATCATCACGGGGAAATTAATGCTGTTGATGGCAGCAAATATTTCACTTACACTGTCTTCTTTCGCCAGGCCTTCAATGCCGGCCTTTCCGATCCCGGGCTCCGACGGCTGGCCTGTTGGCTGCACCGCCTCTATCGTGGTCGCCCGGGTTACTTCCTTCAGGGAAAGCGATGAGGTCACCGCCGTGATGATGACAAAGGTCAGAACCACCCAGAGGAGGAATTGCGTGAGGCCCACCATTGCCACCCCGATGATTTTGCCCATCATCAGTTGAAACGGTTTCACCGAGGAAACGATCACCTCCACGATCCGGTTGGTCTTTTCCTCGATCACTCCCCGCATCACCTGGGAACCGAATATGAAGATGAACAGGTAGATGAGCAGTGCCCCAAAAAAGGCCAGCACCATGCTCACCTCCGTATAACTTTTCTCTTCCAGCCCGTCGGCGCCGATCTTGATGGTGATCAGATCCACCGAACTTTTAATGGACTTCAGTATATCGTCAACATTGATGGGTGCCGATCCCCTCGAAAGATCCCTGAGCTGAGCTTCCAGTTTCAGGTCCTCCACCCGCTTCGACATTACGTTGCGGATATAGCTTTTCACATTGATGTTCACCTGGGCACCGGAATAAAGGATCGCATTGGCCGGCAGTGCCACCTCGGTCTTTGGAATATAAAGCAGCGCATAATCACGGCTGTTCGTAAATGATCCTTTTGCAGTCGCGATATCCGTTTGCAGGAAATGGAACCTGATGTTGTCGGAATCCTTGAACTTACCGGTGAACAGATTCGTCTCGTCGATGACGGC
>Ga0233425_10002571_pt1 | contig 35205 bp, 28 predicted proteins | sample Watercolumn_Towu_2_FD_181712 | JGI IMG/M metagenome (GOLD analysis project Ga0233425, IMG submission 181712) | Freshwater microbial communities from Lake Towuti, South Sulawesi, Indonesia - Watercolumn_Towuti2014_140_MG | ecosystem: Environmental > Aquatic > Freshwater > Lake | place...
CGCTCTACTCCTTCGGCGCCAGCCACTCGTTCATGCTGACCGAGGAACTGGTCTATCGCACCGGCGGCCTGATGCTCATCAACCCGATCTACCCGCACGGCATGAACAGTCTCGTGCGGCCGATGACGCTCACCTCGCGCCTGGAGCGCGTGCCGGGGCTGGGGGCCGAACTGCTGCACGGGGTGCCGGCGGCGGCGGGCGACGTCCTGCTGCTGGCGTCGACCTCCGGCCGCAACGCGGTGACGATCGACATGGCCCTGGCGGCCCGCGACCGCGGGTTGGCGGTGATCGGCATCACGGCCCTGGCCTACACGCGTGGCGTCGCCAGCCGGCATCCGTCCGGCAAGAAACTCGTGGACCTCTGCGACGTGACGATCGACAACGGTGCGCCGTACGGCGACGCCTGCGTCGCGATCGCGGGCAGCCCCCAGAAGACGGGGCCGCTGTCCTCGCTGACCGGCATCGCCATCGTGAATGCGCTGGTCTGCGAGGTCGTGACGCGGCTGGTCGCGCGCGGCGTGACGCCGCCGGTCTTCATGAGCGCGAATCTCGACGGGGGCGACGCCCACAACGCGCGGCTGCTGGCCGAAAACCGCGACCGCATCCACTACCTGGAGTAAGCGCGGCGTCAATCAACCAACATAAGAAGAACGTATGAACAGCAAAATGGTCGATCAATCGCATCTGCCCTCGGTCGTGCCCATACCCCGCCAGCTCGAGTTCCAGGACTGGGAGATGGGCTTGTTCCTGCATTTCGGCATTCGCTCGTTTTACGAGGGCCACCGCGACTGGGACCAGAAGCCGATGCCGCCGGAGGGGTTCCGCCCGGCGGGCTTGAACTGCGATAACTGGGTCGTCGCGGCCAAGCGTGCCGGCCTGCGCTACGCGGTGCTGGTGTGCAAGCACCACGACGGCTTCGCCAACTGGCCGTCGCGCTATTCGACCTACAGCGTCGTGCAGTCCCCGTGGAAGGAAGGCAAGGGGGATGTGGTGCGCGAGTTCACCGATGCCTGCCGCCGGCACGAGTTGAAGGTCGGGCTCTACTACTCGCCGGCCGAATGGGGCAACGCCAAGTTCGCGGACGCCAAGGCCTACGACGAGCATTTCATCAACCTGTTGACGAATGAGGATTGGCGGGAGGAGTCGAGTAAGCGGGGCGATTAAGGGTGCGCGTAAGCGAGTCGGTTAAGTGTTGGAGAAGCACCGGGAGGGCGAGAAGAAGACCCTTAACCGCCACCCTTAACCGCCGTTCTTAACCGGATACCCTTAACCGACCGGCTTGAACGCCTTTCGACTGCCTGGCGATGAGGGCGCGCGGCACTCGGTGGACCGCTACAGGAGGAACGACTCTGCGCCGGGTCCGCCCATAAGGAAAGATGCCCAACTCTGCGTTCTGACGCCCCCGTCTCTGCCGGATGCCTCATCGCCCTCGTTGCAGAGCAGCAAAGGCTGGAATCTGGGATGCAGCCGGCAAAATTCCAAGAGACCCCTCGAATCCTGAGGTCGATAGGCGCCGGTCTTCACTTCAATAGCCCAACTGCCCCAGCTCCCGTCGAGCACCCAATCCACTTCCAACGGCTCAGCTCGCCAGTAACGCACGGTCTGCCCCGCATTCCAGGCAAAGGCGCCAACGGCGTTTTCCACCCATCGTCCCCAGCGCACAGGATCTCGGCCACTGTCCGGAGCCAGCCCCGTTGCCGCCAGCAACCCATGGTTCAGAACCGTCAGTTTCGGCGGAGCCGCCCGCTGACGGACCGTCCGCTCGGAGTACTTCCTCACGCCCGCCACGAGGCATGCTTCCTCGAGGAGCTGAAGGTAGTGGGCGATCGTCTCCAAAGCGCCGCGCTCGGCCAGTTCACCCGCAAGTTTCTGTAAGGACACGACCTCGGCCGGATGTCCGACGGCCACCGCATACACCTGCCGCAACAGGGCGGGTTTGCGTACGGTCTCAAGATTCAAGATGTCCCGTCCGATGGCCGGTTCGACGATGCTGTCCCGAAGATACGCAAGCCACCGATCCGGCTGCCCCAGCAATGCCTGGCTTCCCGGGTAGCTTCCCGACGTGACGAATTGGCTGACGGCCTCGTCCGCGGGGAGATGAAAACACCGCATGAGTTCCGCGGCGGGCCAATGAAACAGCCGCAGGCGTTCAAAGCGGCCCGCCATGGTTTCCCTCGCCCCCTTTCCCAGTCGAATGGCGGAGGAGCCCGACGCCACAACATGAAGGGGGAGTTTGGCGCGAAAGATCCGATCCGCCTCGCTCTTCAGCCGACGGGCCCAGTCAGGCATGTAGGGAATCTCATCCGCCAGCAGGATCCCTCCGCCAGCCTTGCGGGCCCGTTCCCCCGCCGCCCGCACCACTTGTTCCCACCAGCCCGGCATCTGGGCCTCGGTCGAATCGGCGGAAACATAAGTGGCCCTCTCCGCAAACTCCTTCGCCAGTTCCAGCAGCAGCGTGGTCTTCCCGACCTGTCTCGGCCCGCTCAGGATTTGAACGCGCCCCGGCGCCGCCTCACGAAGCCTCTTGAGCAGTTCATCCCGAACCTCGCGATAAGTGCCCGCAGAAGTAGCAGTCATGCGCGAATAATTATTCGATTACGCCAGGAAGTCAATAGCGGTGATGCGGAGTCGTTGCCTTGTGCGCGCAAGCGGGTGGGGATGGCGCGTGGGGTGTTCATCGAACTGGTCTGCACGCTGGGCGGGTTGACCCAGCGGGACGTGGCGCGGCGACTGGGCACCATGACCGAGCATGGGGTGGGCAAACAGCGGGGGCTCGTGCGGTCCGCCCTCGCGGGTGACACCCGTCTGCGCGCCGAGTTCGATGCTCTGCGGGACCGCATAAACTCTAAACTCTAGGGCCGTCCCTGGCTTCTCCTGGCTTCTCGCTGGCTTCTCTGCCGCGCCGCCAATGCGCCGCTATCGGTGGTCGAAAGCCTCGTCGGTCACAACAGTCCGGCCATGACTCGGCACTACACGCACACTGGCGAAGCCGCGGCACTGGACGCCGTGAACGGCCTACCGTTCGTGATCGGCGAGGCGCCCAAGGCGCTGCCGGCACCGGTGGTGTCGGTCAACGAATCACGCGCGACGGTGATAGACCCCACCACCGTACTGGCCCTGGCCGACAAACTCAACAACCAAACGTGGGCACAACCAAACGTGGGAGACTGCCCGCGACGAACTCCGCGCTTTGGCCGAACAGGAATAGGATGCTCTTGCCTCAAACGCCATCCGCATTGCTGCCGCCAGACTGGTGTCAGGCGGCGCGAACTGGACGCCCCTCACACTCTTCGCCCTTGCGGCCGGCAGGTGGACCGCCTTCTACGCCGCCTCCTGCATCGACGGCGCCGCCGTGGCCGTCCAGCGCTGGGCCGGCGAAGTCGAGCGTGTGGCACCAGTGGCCGGTGGAGTAGCCGACGGGCAGGAAGACCGGCTTGTCCTCGCGCCGCGCTTTCTAGGACACTGCGGCTGCTAGTCCTCCAGGCGCCGCTTGACGTAGCGCGTCAGGACGCCGACGACGGGCAGTCGCTCGAAGAGGACGCTGCTGTCCCAGTAATCCTGCTGGAAGATCACCTGTCCCTGAGCGTTGAACCGCACATGCGACACGCCCAGCGCGCGCAGCGGGTTCTTCTTCGCGTGCTTGACCGTCAGATCCATCACCCACGGAATGAAGTACTCGCCCTCCGCGGTACGCGAGACCGAGGTCACGACAAACGTGCAGGCGACCACGGGCTCCGCCATTCTGAGGAAGTAGGCTTCGATGGCATCGATGCCGGTGACGCCCTTGAACGGGTCCCCGAAGTACGCGTCGTACGCATAGAGGTCGCGGACCCCGCGGCGAATGCTTGCTGTCGAGTACTCGCGGTAGAAATCGACAAACCGGGCCACGGCAGCCTTCTCCGTCTCCGAACCGGCCGGCGGCGGCGGCACGTCGGCCGGCGCGGAACGCGCCAGAGCCAGATCGTGGGCGCCAATCAAACCGCCGCCGGAAACCGCGGCGGAACGGCAACCAACACACACGACGGCGATGGCCAGGGCAATCGACAGAACCATCCACAACGTGGGATTCATAGGGTCTCCTTCCCGGGGCGCGTCAGCCCGTTCAGCAGTTGTTCCTTGACCGAGCGGCTGCCGGGCCGCCTACCCAACCAAACCTTGAAGTAGGCGGACGCGAAATCCGCGCCTTCGATCACCGCTTTGACCCGGCCGTCGAGGGCGTATTCCGTTCCGTGGCCGGGAACGTAGGTGAGCGTGGCGCATCCCTCCTTCATCCGCAGCAGGATGGTCTCATCGGCGCCCGAGGTGTCGAAGTAGCCGCCGTCCCGCTCGTCCCAGAACAGCGCATCCTGCCGGTTCTGCAGCGCCAGCGCCCATTCGACATGCGCGACGTCGAAGCCGGCCTCGTAGAGATCGAGCAGCCCCCGGATCAGGAATGCGTAGTCGTCGGCGTAGCCATCAATCGCGGATGGTCCGGCGCGATAGCGACGCAAGAGGACCCCGCGCGACTCGTCGTAGAGGTTCGCGCGGATGAAGTCCGCCGCCCGCCCGGCGGCTGTGAGGTACGCGGCGTCGCCCAGCGCCTGATGAGCGCGGGCAAAGGCGGAGATCATCAGGCCGTTCCATGCCGTGATCGTCTTGTCGTCCCGGCGCGGGCGAGGCCGGCGGGCGCGGGTCTCGAACAGCCGCCGCCGAGCCGCCGCCAGTCTGTCGCGGACGGCGCCCTCCGGCATCCTGAAGCGCGCCGCGGCTTCCGCCTCGCTGCGTGAGAGGATCAGGACGTTGCGGCCGCGGAGTTCGCCGTGCGGGGCGTCGCGCACATTGCCGTCCGGCTCGACGCCATAGACGAAGGCGAACATCTCGGCCGCCTCCGCGCCGAGGGTCTCCGCGAGTTCGGCCCAAGTCCAGACGTAGAAGGCGCCTTCGGCGCTTTCGTCGGCATTCGCGTCGCGGGGGCTGTCCGCATCCTCGGCGGAATAGAACTGGCCCTGCTCGCCGGTCATGTCGCGGCGAACGTATTCGAGAATGCCGCGAGCCACATCGGCGAAGAACGGATCGCGCGTTGCCTGGTAAGCGTCCAGGTATGTGCAGACCAGTTGCCACTGGTCGTAGAGCATCTTCTCGAAGTGCGGCACATGCCAGCGCGCATCCACGGAATAGCGATGAAAGCCGCCGCCGAGGTGGTCGTGCAGGCCGCCCATGGCCATCTTGCGCAGTGTGTGCAACGCCATGTCGCGGGCCTGAGCAACGCCCGTTCGCGCGTGAAAGCGGAGCAGGAAGTCCGCAACGGACGGACGCGGGAACTTGGGCGCGTCGCGGCCGTCGCCAAGGAGTTGCGTGACGGACAACAAGACGGACAGACTGGAGGCCCCACGTGTGGCGCATGACCAAGCACGGCTTCTACTCCATCGCCAGGAAGAAGCCCGGCGAGTACCACGTCCGCGCGCGCGAGCGGCACGACCTCGATATCCGCGGCCCGCCGTCGGGCGGCGTCAGCCGATCAGCCTCGCGCCGTATGGCTCCAGCCCCGTAAAGGCGTCGCCACGCCGGGCGTGCGCTGACACGTCCCGACGCCTGAAAACGCCGTGGCGGGCATCCTGGGGCCTCTGGCGTGGCTGGCGAAGGGCGTTGCCAGTTTGCGGACGCGGCGGAGGCCAGCGGCAGGCACGATCCGGCCGGGTGCCGGAAGCCCGTTGCTAGAACGTTGCTAGTTTTTTGACCCTAAAAGGGCCGTTATCCGCCGCTATGTGCCGGTTGGGCGTTCCTGGCAATCCGACCGGAAAACGACGAAGAGCCCATGTTTTCAGGGCTTTTCTGGTGGAGGCGCGAACCGGAGTCGAACCGGTGTACGAGGTTTTGCAGACCTCTGCCTGGCCGCTCGGCCATCGCGCCGGGTGAGGGCGGTGCGCGCTACTTCTTCTTCGCGGCGGCCGCGGCGGCCCGCCGGCGGGCGTTGACCCGCTTGATCCGGCGCACGCGGCGCGCGCGCTTGACGCGCTTTCTGAGTTGCTGTCCCATGGCGGGCGGCAGAGTACCAGACCCTCCCCGGCCCGGTCAACGCTCAAAGGCAGCGCTCAAAGGCAGCGCAACGGGCGCGTGCCATCCCATTTGCTCTCTGCAGAAACACGGACGCTCTTCTCTTGCGCTCCTTTGCGTTCTCTGCAAGTGATTCGCGTCGCGTTTCGGGCCGCGGGGATCGCACGTGATCGTGACCCGTTGCCAATCACGTATACACGAACTGCGCCGTGGCGGTGCAGGCGGCGTCGGCGACGAGGCGCACCCAGTGCGCGCTGAAGCCGTCCGGGAAGACGTGCGTGGCCGCGCCGCGGGCGGGCACGTCGAGCGCCGCCGCCGGGAAGAAACGGCCGTCGCCGCGGAAGTCGATCTCCACCGTCACGCGGACCGGACGGTCGGCGTCGTGGCAGACGTGCAGGCACTTGTGCTCGAAGCCGTTCATCAGGTACGGGTCGGACGGCACGCCGGCCGCGACGGCCGCGTCCCACCACGGCCCGCCCCAGCCGGTCGGCTTGCCCCACTGCCAGAGGTCGTCGCTCTTGCCGAACCAGAGGTTGGCCTGCGGCTGGCCGACGTAGGCGTTGGAGTCGCCGATCGGCGTGGTCTGGTCGCCGGCCAGCACCAGCATCCCGTTCCAGCAGCAGTAGTCGCCGACGATGCGCAGGTGCGTGCAGACCGGCCGCAGCCCCCAGACGCGGTTGGCGTAGGTCATGGAGGGCAGTTCGTAGAAGAGCCCGCTGGCGTTCAGCATCCAGCGCTCGCTTTCGATCTCGCGGATGCGCGGCCACTCGGTGGTCCAGGCGTGGTCCTGCGTGTGCGTGGCCTTGGGCAGGCGGTAGGTGACCCAGCCCGTGGCGGGCAGGAAGACCTTGAACAGCGCCGAGGCGCGGTCCTGCCCCACGGCGAAAATCGCATCGCCGAGGTCGCCGGCCAGCCGGCCGGCCACGGTGTTGAACTGCGTGCGCTCCAGCACGCGCCAGGCCTTGCCGTCCCACTCGGCCAGGCGGCCGTCGCTGTGGCCGCGCAGGAAGTCGCCGGCGTAGTAGCTGTTGTTGGCCACCACCACGCGGCCGTGCGCGGTGTAGCCGTCCTTGAAGTGCGGCCGGCACTTCCCGCCCATGGCCAGTTCCTTCGTCAGGTCGGCCAGCAGGCGCACCGCCAGCGTGCGCACGTCCACCTCGGCGAACTCGCCCTCCATGCCGACCATGTAGACCTTGCCGGCGGGGTCGGTCAGGTGGCGGCAGGTGGCGGTGAGGCGCACATCCACCAGCGGCGCGATCGTGCGCACGCGGCCCTGCGTGTCGATCGCGTGCGGCCCGATGAAGAGCTGATTCGACTCGGCGTGGATCATGCGGTTGGCATAGGTGCCGACCACCGACGCCTTGTGTTTGGTCAGCCGCATGGCGTCGTCGAGGAAGAACAGCCCGGTGCCGTCGCCCGAGCCCTTCTTGTGCGCCACGTAGGTGACGAACCAGAGCCGGTTGGCCCACGGCATCAGCGCGCCGATGCCGGTCTCGGTGCGGCGCGGAAAGTGGCCGGCCTTGACGGCGAGGTGCGGGAAGACGCCGGAAACCGGCGGCGGGAAGGCGCGGGCGGTCGTGCGTTTCATGGGCTCTTCCTTCCGGGTGCCGGTTCCCCGAAGGTGATCCGTCCGTAGAGCTTCGGATTGTTGCTGTCGTACTGCGAGGCCCAGGTGTAGCACGTGTTGCGCGTTACGAACGGGTTCGCCGTGACGTTGAACCCCCAGGTTTCGCCGCGCCGCGGCGTACGGCCCAGCATCGAGAAGGGCATGCGCGCCGTCAGCGTCCACGCGCGGCCTTCGTCGGCGATTTCGACGCTGCCGGGCAGGTTGGCGCGCGGCCCGCGCGACAGGCCGCCGCCGGCCGGCCAGGCGATGTACATCTCGCCGCGGCGGCCGCCGTTCTCCGTGTCGAGGAACACGCGCAGCACGTAGGAGTCGCTGCCCTCGCCGCGGTGTTCGAGCCAGCGCGGCCGGCGGGCCTCGAGGCCGACGCCCTCCTCGCGCAGCGTCACCACCAGCGCGTCCCGCTCGCGGCGCACGCGGAACGCCAGCAGCACGCGGCGCGCGTAGTCGATCGGCCGGAAGAACCCCACGAAGTCCTCGAGGAAGTCTTCGCCGGCGCGGAAGCAGTCGTCGTGGTGCAGCGGCAGCCACGGCGTGCCCTCCTCCGGCGCGCACACGGCCGCGGGGCGGACCGTCTCGGCGCGCGCCTGCACGAGGTAGTCGCGCCAGGCGGCGACATTCGCGCGCAGCGCGGCGTGGCGTGTTTCGCCGAGGGCGGCCAACGCCTTCTCGGCCGCCGCACGCGCGGCGTCGAGGCGCCGGCGCGCCTCGCGCAGGCTCGGCTCGCCGTGCAGGCGATGGGGGCGGATCAGGCGGCGGATCTCGTTGTAGTGGCGGTGCGACGCGACCCATTCGGCAAACGCAACCATGGGCACCTGGCCGGGTTTCCAGAACCTGCGCAACTCCTCGGCCAGCGCGATCTCCACCGCCGGATCGATGTCGAGCATCAGGGCGCGGCGCAGGTTGCGCGCGTCGGCGTGGTCGCGGTCCGGAATCAGCGCCGCGGCGGCCTTGAGTTCGGCCAGGCCGTCGCGGATGGCGGCGGCCACGGCGGCCGGCGTCTTCGCGAAGTAGATCGCGTACAGATGGATTGCCGCGCGGATTTCGCGACTGATGTACCGGCCCAGCACGGCGTTCTGCCGCAGGTACGGTTCCAGCCGCGCGGCGGCCATCTTACCGCCAGCGCGTCGCAGCGCCGCCAGACTCGCGAGGCTCGCGTCCGCGCAGGCGTCCAACTGATCCGCGAGCGCCGCCGGATGGCAGCGCGCCCTGGACTGCGACGGATCGACGGAATCGAGAATATACTGATACTCGTTGGGCGGGGTGACGACCGTGTCGATCGTCTTGGTGACCCAACTGGCCGGCCAGCCGACGTTGAACATCGGCTTCTTCGCCTGGTGGTTCAGCTCCGTGACCGGGAAGTAGTAGAACGGCTCCTGAATCGCGGCGTGGCGGCCACGGTTGAGGTAGCCGTCGCGCGACGAAGAGATGTGAAACTGCCGGTAGGCCAGCAGCACCTGCTGGCTGGAGGCCAGAATCGCTTCGTACAGGGGTTTGCCGGCCTTGGCCGGGATGCCGTTCAGGCCGGCCAGCACGGCGGCGCGCTCGGCCGGCGTGCGGGTCACGCCGTTGGCGTAGTCCGCCGCCGCCAGCACGTGCAGGCGGTTGAAGCGGCTGAGGTCCAGCTCGTGCGGCGCGAAGACGCCCTCGGGCGCCGGCAGGTCGGCGGCGAAAAGCTCGTTCTGCGTGTGGAAGGAGATCGAGTCGGCGCCCTTGGACTGCGCGTCGGCCAGCAGCGACTGGACGAAGTCGTAGTCCGACCAGACCTGGTTGCAGAGGTTGGTGCCGCAGTTGTGGCACGGGCCGACGAGGAACATCCACTCGATGCGCCGGCCGAGGCGCTTCTTCCACTCCATCACACGGCTGTCGGCCACGGGCAGGTAGTAGGCGTCGTTGGTGTCGGAGACCTTGTGGCCCAGGATCTTGCGGCCGCGGTAGGCGGCGAAAAGGCGCTTCATGCCGTCGTAGTCGCGGAAGCCCCAGAGCCGGAAGACGAAGACCGGCTTGCGCGGCAGGCGGTTGCAGGCCGGCACGGCCGTGGCCAGCACGTGTCGCGCGGCGTTCTGGTAGCTCTCGAAGTTGAAGTACAGGCCGTCGAGGTCGGGGAGCTGCCGGAAGATCTCCCGGTAGCACCAGCGGCAGTACTTCTCGACCTCCGGGTGCTCGGTGTTGCTGAAGCGGCCGGTGGTCGGGATGCAGTGGGCGTCGGCCAGTTCCTTCGTGAAGTGGCCGACGTAGTGCTGGAGGAAGGTCGTGAGGCCATACCTGTGCGCGATGGCCAGCCCGCGCCGGAGCGCGGCGCGCGTGGCGGCGCAGTCGGCCTCGGGCTGGCTGGAAGCCGAAAGGTACTCGCGGTAGTCCAGGATGTGCCCGAACGGGTGGTAGCCGGCGTAGAAGACCAGGCCGTTGAACTGGTGCGCCGCGAGACGCTGGCAGAGCGCCTCCCACATCGCGTCGGTCCAGCGGCCGACCCAGCGCGGATCGCGCGGCGAGAGCTTGAGCTCGTGCTTGTAGTTGCGCGTGCGCAGGCGCAGGCGGCCGCGGAGCGCGGCCGGGCGGCCGGCGCGCAGGGCGTCGCCCAGGCGCAGCAGCGCGGCGATGGCGCCGGTGGCGGAGTTGGCGCGCACGAGCAGGCGGCCGGCCGGACGCTCGACGGCGAAATCGTCCGGCCCGGCGGCGCGGGCGAGGGGGGCGAAGGCGATGTCGCGGCTGCCCGCGCGGACGCTGCCGTCCGCCGCGAACACGGCGCCGGGCAGCAGGCTCGAGGCCCAGCGCACGCCGTGGCTGGCGGCGCCGAAACGGGATTCGAGGGAGGCGGGCTTCTTCATGGCGTTTCTGTGCAACGGATCGTAGACGGCGGCTGCGCCCTTGTCGAGCCGATCTTGGTGGAGCGTTCGAGGGCGGCGCGTTCGATGGCGGGGCGGCGCGTTCGCCCGTGGACGGCGCGCGGCGGATCGGATACAGTGAGGGTGCAGGCGGGGCAGGCCGCGCGAGGGAATGCCATGGCGAAGGTGACGCTGGAACACGTCGACAAGATCTACCCCGGCAACGTGAAGGCCGTGAGCGACTTCAACCTGGAGATCGCCGACGGCGAGTTCGTGGTGCTGGTGGGACCCTCCGGCTGCGGCAAGTCCACCACGCTGCGCATGGTGGCCGGCCTGGAGGAGATTTCGGCCGGTGCGATCCGCATCGGGGAGCGCGTGGTGAACGACGTGCCGCCCAAGGATCGCGACATCGCCATGGTGTTCCAGAATTACGCGCTCTATCCGCACATGACCGTGCGCGACAACATGGCCTTCGGCCTCAAGCTGCGGAAGTTCCCGAAGAAGGAGATCGAGGCGCGCGTGCTGGAGGCGGCGCGCATGCTGGGCCTGGAGGAGCTGCTCGAGCGCCGGCCCAAGGCGCTGTCCGGCGGCCAGCGCCAGCGCGTGGCCGTCGGCCGCGCGATCGTGCGCAAGCCGGCCGTGTTCCTGTTCGACGAGCCGCTCTCCAACCTGGACGCCAAGATGCGCGTCCAGATGCGCGTCGAGATCAGCCGCCTCCACCGCCAGCTCGGCACGACGATGATCTACGTCACCCACGACCAGATCGAGGCCATGACCATGGGCGAGCGCATCGTGGTGATGAAGGACGGCTTCGTGCAGCAGGTGGACGGTCCGATCCGCCTCTACGACGCGCCGGCCAACCGCTTTGTGGCCGGCTTCATCGGCACGCCGCCCATGAACTTCCTGAGCGGCCGGCTGCGCGCCGGCGCGGGGCGGCTGGCGTTCGACGGCGCCGGCGGCATCCAGCTCGAACTGCCCGAGACGCGCCGCGCCGCGCTGGCGCCGTACGACGGCAAGGACGTGACGCTGGGCCTGCGGCCCGAGGACATCGGCTCGGCCGCGGCCGAGCAGGCCCCCGACGCGCCGCGGCTGGCGGCTACGGTCGAGGTCGTCGAGCCGATGGGATCGGAGTCCTACGTGTACTTCCGCGCCGGGGACGCCACGATCGTCAGCCGCGTGGATGCCCATCGCCGCTTCCAGGTCGGCGGGCCGGCCCAGCCGGCGGTCTTCATCGGCAAGGCCCACTTCTTCGACCCCGCCACCGAGCGGAGGATCGGGTAGCCCGGGATCAGCCGCCGTACACGGCGCCGGCGCCCAGCAGCTCCTCGATGCGCAGGAGCTGGTTGTACTTGGCCATGCGGTCCGTGCGCGAGAGCGAGCCGGTCTTGATCTGGCCGGCGTTGGTGGCCACGGCGATGTCGGCGATCGTGGCGTCCTCGGTCTCGCCCGAGCGGTGGCTGACGACCGCCGTGTAATGCGCCTTGTGCGCCATCTCGATGGCGTCCAGCGTCTCGGTCAGCGTGCCGATCTGGTTGACCTTGATCAGGATCGAGTTGGCGGCGCCCTCCTCGATGCCGCGCCGGAGGAACTTCACGTTGGTGACGAAGAGGTCGTCGCCCACGAGCTGGCAGCGGGCGCCGATCTTCTTCGTCAGCAGCTTCCAGCCGTTCCAGTCGCGCTCGCTCATGCCGTCCTCGATCGAATCCACCGGGTACTTGGCGATGAGCTGCTCGAGGTAGGCGGCCTGCTCGGCGGAGGTGCGCTTCACGCCGGCCTTCTTCGCGCCGCGCTTGACGGTCTCGAACTTGCCGTAGTCGTAGACGCCGTCGGCGAAGAACTCGGAGGCGGCGCAATCGAACGCCAGCGAGACCTGGCCGCCGTCGGCCTTGCGGCCCGGCTTGTAGCCGGCCTTCTCGATGGCCTTCAGGATCGTCTCGACGGCGTCCTCGGTGCCGTTGAAGGTCGGCGCGAAGCCGCCCTCGTCGCCGACGGCCGTGCTCAGGCCGCGGTCCTTCAGCAGCTTCTTGAGGTTGTGGAACACCTCGGCGCCCACGCGCAGGCCCTCGCGGAAGGAGGGGGCGCCGACCGGACGGATCATGAACTCCTGGAAGGCGATGGGGGCGTCCGAATGCGAGCCGCCGTTGACGATGTTCATCATCGGCACCGGCAGCGCCTTGGCGTTCGTGCCGCCGATGTAGCGGAAGAGCGGCAGCCCGACGTACTGCGCCGCGGCCTTGGCGCCGGCGAGCGAGACGGCCAGCAGGGCGTTGGCGCCCAGCTTGCACTTGGTCGGCGTACCGTCCATCGCCAGCAGCCGGCGGTCGAGCGCGACCTGGTCGGTCGCGTCCGCGCCGATCAGCTCCGGCCCGATGGTGTCGTTGACGTTCTTGACGGCCCGCAGCACGCCCTTGCCGAGGTAGCGCGCCTTGTCGCCGTCGCGCAGCTCGACGGCCTCGTTCTCGCCCGTGGACGCCCCGGAGGGCACGGCGGCGCGGCCGACCAGCCCGTTCTCCAGCCAGATCTCGGCCTCCACCGTGGGATTGCCGCGCGAGTCCAGGATTTCGCGGGCGCGCACATCGACGATGCTTGACATGACTTGGCTCTCTCCGGGGGTTTGGTATACAGTGCCTCTGCCGCCGCCCATGCGTCGGCGGCGATCAAGAGGATAGGGCAAGCGCCGGGCGCCTGCAAGGGCGATCGGCGCGGAGGCGACGATGACCGAACAAACGCTGGCCGCGCGGACCGTCTTCCAGGGCCGCGCGCTGCAGATCGACGTGCTCGACGTGGCGCTGCCCGACGGCCGCCGCACGACACGGGAGGTCGTGCGCCACCGCGGCGCCGTGGTGGTGCTCGCCGAGCGGCCCGACGGCCGTTTCGTGCTGGTGCGCCAGTACCGCAAGGCCGTCGAGGAGGCGCTGCTGGAGGCGGTCGCCGGCAGCCTCGAGCCCGGCGAAGCCCCCGAGGCCGCGGCGCGGCGGGAGCTGGAGGAGGAGACCGGGTACGTCGCCGCGGAGCTGCGGCCGCTGGGCGCGGTCGCCGCCTGCCCCGGCTACTCCGAGGAGCGGCAGCACCTGTTCCATGCGCGCGTCGGCCCGTCGCCGGGCGCGACGCGGCCCGACCACGACGAGAACGTCGCGGCCGCCGTGCTCACGCGCGGCGAGATCGAGGCCGCCATTGACCGCGGCGAGCTGAAGGACTCCAAGACGCTGGCGATCTGGTACCTGGCCGGCCGCCGGCGCACGCCATGAGCGACAGTCGCAGACCGGGCTTTGCGGCGCGGGCGCACCGCTTCCTCGCCGACGGCATCTGGCGTGTCGACGAGGCCGCGCGGCCGCGGCTGCAGCGCGCGGCCATCCGCGTGCTGCGGCTGGCGTGGTCGGTGGGCAAGGGCTTCGAGGCCCACGCGTGCAGCCTGCACGCCTCGGCCCTCACCTACTACACGCTCTTCGCGATCGTTCCGACCCTGGCGCTGGCCCTGGCCCTCGCGCGCGTCTTCGGCGGCGAGGAGATCGCCCGCCGCGAGATTCAGCGGCAGCTCGTGCAGTGGGTGGGCGAACTGCCCGCCACCAACGCGCCCGCGGCGTCGCCCGGCCGGTCCGACCTGTCCGACCCGTCCGACACCGCCGACGGCGATTTCGCGCGCCGCGTGATCGCGCTGCCGGACAGGATCTTCGACCAAATCAACCGCCTCAACCTGCGCACGCTCGGCGGGATCGGCCTGGTGGGCCTGCTCTGGATGGTGATCGCCATGCTGCGGCGGGTGGAGGCCAGCTTCAACGCCGTCTGGGGGGTGGCGGAGGGCCGTTCGCTGTGGCGGTCGTGCACCGACTACCTCAGCGTGGTGATGATCGTGCCGCTGCTGGCGCTGGCCGCCACCACGGTCCCCGTGGCGGACATGCTCTTCCGGCACGCCGCCGTGGCCGGCGTTTCGCCCGGCTCCCTCCGGACGGTGGTGGGGTCGCTGCTGGTCAAGAAGGCCATCGTGCTGCTGTTTGCCACGCTGGCCTTCAGCGCGCTGCTGCGCTTCATGCCCAACACGCGCGTGCAGGTCGGGCCCTCCCTGGCGGGCGGCCTATTCACCGCCGCCGCGTTCATGGTCTGGCTGCGGCTCTGCACGGCCATGCAGATCGGCATCGCCAAGTACAGCCTGCTCTACGGCGGCCTGGCCCTGCTGCCGATCCTGCTGGCCTGGGTGTACGTGAGCTGGCAGATCATGCTGCTGGGAGCGGAGCTGACGGCCTCGCTGCAGCTCGGCACGCTCGACCCGACCGAACGCCGCGGCCGGCCGGCCAGCCCGCGCAGCCGTCTGCTGCTCGGCGTGGCGCTCTGCGCCGCGGCCGGCCGCGCCGTGCGCGAACACGGCGAACCCCTGGACGCCGAGGCGTACGCCCGCCAGCACCGGCTGCCGCGCCGCTTCGTCCGCCGCCTGCTGTTCGAACTCGCCGAGGCCGGGCTGCTGGCCGAGGTCGCCGGCCGGCCGGGCCACTTCCTGCCCTGCCGCGAGCCGGACAAGCTGACGGTCGGCGACGTCGCGCGGCACGTGCTCGACCACGGACTCTCCGTGGCCGAGCTCGGCATCCACCGGCTCGACGCCGGCGTGCTGGCCGTGGATACGGATCTGGAGAAGTCCCTGTTCCCCCCGGCGACCTCCTCGTGACACCCGATCTTGCACGGTGGATCGCGTCCAGCCGCCGCTCCCGCGCCTGGCACGACTGGCGGTGGCAGGTGCGCCACGCACTGGATGACCGCGCCCTCGCGCGCCACGGCCTGCTGCCGCCCGCGGCCCGGGCCGCGGCCCGCGCCTGGCCCGCCCGGGTGACGCCGTATTTCCTCTCGCTGTCGTGCGGGCCGGACAGGTCCGGCCCGTGCGGCCCCCTGCTCGCCCAGTGGCTCCCCGCGGCCGCCGAACTTGCGGGCGCCGGCCGCGCCGATCCCTTCGACGAGGCCCGCCGCGCGCCGGCGCCCGGCGTCGTGCAGCGCTTCCCCGACCGCGTGCTCGTGCGCGTCAGCCGCGTCTGCGCCGTGCAGTGCCGCCACTGCACGCGCCGCCACACGCTGCTGCGCACCGCCGTGGCGGGTGTCCGCGACCTCCCGGCGCTGCTGGCCTTCCTGCGCGCCCGCCCGGCCGTGCGCGAGGCGATCCTGTCCGGCGGCGACCCGCTGCTGCTGGCCGACGCCGCCCTGCTGCGCCTCGTGCGCGCGCTGGCGGCGCTGCCGCAGCTCGACGCCATCCGCATCGGCACGCGCGCGCCGGTGACGCTGCCCATGCGCGTCACGCCCGCGCTCGCCCGCGGCCTTTCCGCCTGCCGGCGCGTCTGGGTCAACACGCAGTTCAACCACGTCCGCGAGATCACGCCCGAGTCCGCCGCCGCCTGCGGCCGGCTGGTGGATGCCGGCATCCCGGTCAGCAACCAGGCCGTGCTGCTGCGCGGCGTCAACGACTCGGTGGACGCGATGGTCGCGCTCTGCGCCGGCCTGCAGCGCATCCGCGTGCGGCCGTACTACGTGTTCGTGTGCGACCCGGTCGCCGGCACGGCCCACCTCCGCGTCGGCCGGCGCCGTGCCCGTGCCATCGCCGCCGGCGTCGCCGCGCGCCTCGGCGGCCTCGCCGTCCCGCGTTTCGTCCTGGACGTCCCCGGCGCGCCGGGGAAGGTGGCGGTCTGACTTGACGCGAATGGCACCTTTGTATATTGTACATCCGATGGACAATTTGCAAAGATACATCCCGCGGCAAGGCGGCGCGGAACTCGCCGACTCCCTGCGGATGAACCCGGTCACGGCCGTGATCGGTCCGCGGCAGTGCGGCAAGTCCACCCTCGTGCGCCACGAATTGGCCGGCCGTCGCGACGCCCTGTATCTCGACCTGCAACTGCCGTCCGATGCGCGCAAACTGGCCGACGCCGAACTCTTCCTCCGCGAGCAGTCCGGGCGGCTCGTCTGTCTCGACGAAATCCAGACGCGTCCCGATCTGTTCGCCGTGCTGCGGGCGATGGTCGATCGCGATCGTCGCCCGGGACGGTACGTGGTGCTTGGTTCGGCGTCGCGCGACCTCATTCGTCGCGGCGGCGAGACGCTGGCCGGCCGCATTCATTACATCGAGCTGACACCGTTTCGGTTGCCGGAATTGCCGTTGCCCGGGGGGATCGTGGGACCGGTGTTGCACCGGCTCTGGTGGCGGGGCGGGTTTCCGCCGGCCTACCTTGCACGCGACGAGGAGTCCAGCCGGCAGTGGCGCACGGACCTCATTCAGGATTACCTCAGTCGCGATATTCCGAGTCTTGGCTTTGCGCTCGCGGCGCCCGCGATGCTGCGCTTCTGGACGATGCTGGCGCATTACCATGGCGCCATCCTGAACGCCAGCAAACTGGGGCAGGCGCTCGATGTCGCCCACAATACGATTCGGCGGCACCTCGATGTTCTTGAACAGACCTTCATGGTGCGCGTCCTGCGGCCCTTTGAGGCCAACCTGAAAAAGCGGCTGGTCAAGTCGCCGAAGGTGTACATCCGCGACACCGGTCTGCTGCACGTCTTGCTCGAGATCGCCACGCCCGAAGCCCTGCGGGGACATCCCGCGTTCGGGGCGTCGTGGGAAGGGTTCGCCATGGAGCAGGTTCTCGCGGCCATGCCGGGATGGCGGGCTTCCTTCTACCGCACCTCGTCGGGCGAGGAACTGGACCTGATTCTCGACCGCGGCGCTCGCCGGTTGGCCTTCGAGTTCAAGGCGTCCTCCGCGCCGCATCTCTCGAAAGGATTTCCCGACACCGTGCGGTTGCTGCATCCGGAGCGGACCTGGGTCGTTTGTCCCCTTGCCGGTCCCGGGTATCCCCTGGCCGGGAACGTCCGGGTCGCAGGACTTGCCGAGATTCTGAAGTCCCTGGAGAAGGAGCATCCGTGAGAAGGATGCTCTGCCGACTGTTGGTCATTTTCGGTGTGGCGTCGAACGGACATCAGCGCATGCGCAACGTCTGGGCGGCGAACAGGGGTTGAACGAACGCCGGCCCTTCCGCGTTCTGCCCGAACTCGGTACACTGATGACTGGTTGCGGATGACTGAATACTGAACACTCTCCCCATGCCCGCCCTCGCCATCGACCACCACCCGGTCGCCGTTCCCGACGGCACCACGATCCTGGAGGCCGCCGCGCAGGCCGGGATCGCCGTGCCGACGCTCTGCCACCGGCCCGAGCTGCCGTCGCTCGCCGGCTGCATGGTCTGCGTCGTGCAGGACGAGGCGTCCGGCCGGTTGCTTCCCGCCTGCGCCACGCCGGCGCAGGAGGGCATGCGCATCCTGACGGCCTCGCCGGACGTGCTCGACACGCGGCGCGGCCTGCTCGAACTGCTGCTCAGCAACCACCCGGCCGACTGCGAAGGTCCGTGCCAGCTCGCGTGCCCGTGTCACTTCGACATCCCCCGCATGCTGCGGCAGGTGGCGGCGGAGGAGTACGACGCCGCGCTGGCGACGATCCTCGAGCGGCTGGCGCTGCCGGTCACGCTCGGCCACATCTGCCCGGCGCCGTGCGAGAAGGCCTGCCGCCGCCTGCCGGCCGACGGCGCCGCCGTGGCCATCTGCGCCGGCAAGCGGTTTGCCGGCGAGAGCGGCCGCTTCGCGCCGCCGCCGGCCGGCGATACCGGGCGGCGCGTGACGATCGTCGGCGCCGGTCCGACCGGCCTGGCCGCCGCGTTTCACCTGCGCCGGCAAGGCCACACCTGCCGCATCGTGGAGGCGGAGGACGCGCCGGGCGCGAGTCTGCGCCGCCAGTGCGGCGACCGGCTGCCGGCCGCCGCGCTGGCGAAGGATCTGGAGCGCCTGGCGGCCATCGGCGTCACGTGGGAGACCGGTCGCGAAGTCGCCCCCGCCGGCGCCGGGGCGCTGCTGGCCGCCTGCGATGCGCTGGTGCTGGCGGCCGGCGCGGCCTCGGCCGGCCTGGCCGAGGCGCTGGGCGTGCCGCTGCAGAAGGGGCTGGTGGCGGCCGACCGCGTGACGCACCAGACCGCCAATCCCAAGGTGTTCGCGGGCGGCGCCGCCGTGCAGCCGTGCCGGATCGCGGCCACCGCCTGTGCCCACGGGTACGCCATCGCGGCGAACCTGGGCGGCTGGCTGGCGCACGGCCGCGTGCCGACCAAGCCGCACGAGCGGTTCCGGTCGCGCGCTGGCCGGCTTTCCGCCGAAACGCTGCGGGGACTGATGACCGACGTCGAGGACGGCCCGCGCTACGTGGCGGCGGCGGGCGGCCCGCCGCCCGCCGCGCTCGATTCGGACGGCATCCGCTACGAGGCGACGCGCTGTCTGCGCTGCGACTGCCTGAAGAAGGAAAGCTGCCGGCTGCGCGATCTCTGCGCCGCCAGCCACGCGGTCATGCCGGACCTGGAGGGCGCGCGCACGCCGCCGGGGCGGGTGGACGTGCCTCCGGACATTTTCGTGGAGGCCTCCAAGTGCGTGCAGTGCGGCATCTGCGTGCGCACGGCGGTGCGGATGGGATCGGCGCTCGGGCCGTCGTTCCACGGCCGCGGGTTCGACCTGCGCATCGGGCCGCCGCTCGGGCGCGCGTGGGCCGACATCCCGCGCGACGTCCTGCGCGCCTGCGTGGCCGCCTGTCCCACCGGCGCGCTGGCCGCCGCGGCGCGGGCGTAGACCGTTAACACAATATAGAAGTTCGGTTGACAATTCCCCCAATAGAGGAGTAGGCTGCCGGACCATGCGCGCGGGATTTCCGGTCTCAGGGCTGGCGGTGCTGGCGGCGGTCGCGGGGGCCGCGACCAACGGTCCGCCGCGGTTCACCGTCGAAGTCGTGGCCGCGCCGGTGGCCGCCGCCGGCAGCGAGGCGTCGGCCTGGAGCGGCGCCGGCGTGCTGGCGCGCGTGCCGGGCGCCACCGTGCGCCAGCAGGGATTCGGCGCCCCGCAGGCCGACATCAGCCTGCGCGGCGCGGCTTTCCAGGAGGGCGGCTTCCTCCTTGGCGGCGTTCCGCTGCTCAACCCGCAGACCGAGCATTTTGCCGCCGACCTGCCGATCCCGCCCGAGCTGCTGCGCCCGCCGGAACTGCGGACCGGCATGGCGGCCTTTCGCGATGCGCCCGGCTTTCCGGCCGGGGCGGTGGCGCTGGACTTCGCGCCGGTGACGGCCGGCGGGTACGCGACGGCGGGCGGCGGCAACGCGGGCCAGATCTTCGGCCGCGCGCTGGAGAGCCGCGTGTGGAACCCGGCGCCCGGGACGGTTGTGGGCGCGTCGGGCTTCGCCTCCTGGGACGCGGCCGACCGCACGGACGGCCGGGCGGACAACTACCTGCGGCGCGCGCTGGCCGGCGGGCACGCGCAGGCGCAGACCGGGGCGGGGCGCTTCGACCTGCTGGCCGCCGGCGGCGACCGCCTGTTCGGCGCCCGCGGGTTCTACGGCGCGCCGCCCTCCTTTGCCGCCGAGGAACGGGTGCGCGAGGCGCTGGTGGCCGGAACGGCCGCCTTCGCGGCCGACCCCGATGCGCCGTGGCAGGTGGGCGGCGCGTGGAGCGGCACGGACGACACGTACTGGCTCGACCGCACGGACCATGGCCGGTACGAGAACCACCACCGCACGCACTACTGGGCGGCGCACGCCGCGCGGCGGCAGCCGCTCGGCGCCGACTGGTCGCTGGACGCACGCCTGGACGGCGACTGGTCCGCCATCCGCAGCCGGTACCGCGGCACGATCCCGAGCACGGGACTGGGCCACCACGACCGCGGCCACGCCGCGCTCGCGCTGGTGCCGTCGTGGTCCGGCGGCCCGTGGGAATTCGCGGCCGGCGGCGCGGCGGAGGCCTTCACGGACGGCGAGCCGGCGTGGCTGCCGGCGGCGGGCGCGACGTACCGGCCGGCGACTGGACAGGAGTGGTACGCCTCCTGGCGCGAGGCCGTGCGCCGGCCCTCCTTCACCGAGTTGAACTACGAGTCGCCCGGCTCCCTGGGCAACCGCGGCCTGAAGCGCGAACACGCGCGCAGGCTGGAGACCGGCTGGCGCCAGGAGCGCGGCGCGTGGACCGGCGGGGCCGCGCTCTTCTTCGCGGACGCGCGCGAAACGGTGGACTGGGTGAAGTTCACGCCGGGCGGCCGCTGGACGGCCGCCAACCTGGACGCGGTGCGCACGTTCGGCGCCGCCGCCCATGCGGTCGTGCCGCTGACGCCCCGTCTCGACCTGGAGGCCGAGGGTCTGTGGCTGCGCAAGACATGCGACACCCGCGTCCTGGCGAGCCGGTACGCGCTCGACTACCCCGAGCAGCAGGCGCGGCTGGGCGTGGCCGCGGCGGTGACGGACACACTGCACGTGGACGCGTGGCAGGGCGCGGCGCATCACGCGGACAACGCGGCGCGCAGCGGAGGCGACTGGGACTTCCCGTCGGGCCTGGAGGCGCGGTGGCAGGTGCCGCGCTGCGCCGGGCTCACCGTCTCGGCCGGCCTTGCCAATGCCTGGAACCGCCGCTTCGAGGCGTTTCCCGGCCAGCCCTCCGCCGGGCGCCGCGCCTACGCCGCGGCACAGTGGGCCTGGTAGCGGGGCAGGGGGGGGCGCGCGCGCCGCTCACCGGCGCCGGCGGAAATCGAACCGGCTTTCGGTGCCCGCGCGCAGGCGCCGGAGGTTGGCCCGGTGGCGCCAGACGGCCACGAGCGCCAGCAGGTCGAGCACGGCCGGGAACCACCAGCCGTGGCGGGCGTGGTAGAGCGGCCAGGCCACCGCGCCGAGGCAGGCCGCCGCGGCGATGGAGGCCACGGAGACGTAGCGGCCGGCGACGAAGACCGCGGTCCACGCCAGCAGGGCCCAGGCGCAGCCGAGCGGCGCGAGGCCCAGCAGCAGCCCGGCGCTGGTGGCCACGCCCTTGCCGCCGCGGAAACCCAGGAAGACCGGCCAGTTGTGCCCGACGACCGCCAGCGCGCCGCACGCCGCGCGGAACGGCAGGTCGCCGGTGCCGGTGGCGCCGAACGCCCAAGCCGCCAGCCACGGGATGACGGTGCAGCCGGCGAGCCCCTTGCCGACGTCCAGCGCGAACGTGAGGATGCCGAGCGGCTTGCTGACCGAGCGGAAGACGTTGGTCGCGCCGATGTTGCCGCTGCCGACCTGGCGGATGTCCACCCCGCGGCTGCGCGCGATCAGGAACCCGAACGGCACGGCGCCGAGCAGGTAGGCGGCCAGGCCGCCAAGGATCCATGGGAGCAGCGGCGTCATCGGTTACTCCGGCCATCTCCGCGGTTCGACGAAGTCCAGCTCGCAGGCCACGCCGAAGCGCGTGAGGAAGGCGTGCTCGACCTCGCGCTGGGCGGCCTCCAGCACGCGGACCGTGTCGCGGAACAGCGCGCCCGAGAGCTTGACGCTCACGCGCACGCCGTCGTCCGAGACCGCCACGCGGCAGGGATGGCCGGCCACGGCGGTGGTGGCCAGCAGCGCCTCGACCTGGCCGCGGTCGATCCAGCGCTCGTTGACCAGCAGGCGCCCGTCGAGCCGGCCGCCCGGCGCCAGCGCGGCGCCGGTGCGGCCGCAGGGGCAGGCGTCGCGCGACAGGCCGGCGGCGACGCGCGTGCGGTAGCGCAGCAGCGGCATGGCCTCGGCCGTGAGCGTGGTGAGCACCAGCTCGCCCGCCACGACCTCGGCCAGGAAGTGGTCCTCGTTGACGTGGTGCCGCCCCTCCGGGCACTCGACGCACAACCCCGGCTCGATCACCTCGGGCACGCCGAAGCCGGCGCGGACGTCGGCGAAGAGCCCCAGCCGCAGCTCCTCGCGCACGGCGTCGGCCACGGGCCGCGACAGCAGCACGGCGCGCAGCGAGAGCGCGTGCGGGTCCGTATGCCGCTCGGCGAGCGCCTGCGCCAGGGCGCGGGCGCGGGTGGGCGTGGTCACCAGCACCGTGGCGCGGTAGTTGCGCAGCAGCTCGACCTGGTGTTCGACGCACCAGGGGTCCTCGGCGACGATGGAGGCGCTGACGCATTCGGCGCCGAGGGCGTAGCCGTGGCTGCCCGGGAGCGCGCCGCTCTCGGCGGCGATCTGGATCACGTCGTGCGGCGTGACGGCGGCGGCGGCGTACTGGCGCGCCACGAGGCGGCCCCAGTGGGCGAGGTCGTTGCGCGTGCGGCCGGCGACCAGCGGCTTGCCGCCCGGGCCGGGCGTGGACTGGATGCGCATGACCTCGCGCAGCGGCAGCGCGAGCAGGCCGTAGGGGAAGGTGGCCGCCAGTTCCTCGGGCGTGGTCAGCGGCAGCGCCGCCAGATCGTCGAGGGCGCGCACGCGGGCGTCGCCCAGCCGCGCGCGGTAGTGGCGCACGCTGCGCTTCAGGCGCGCGAGCAGGGCCTGGAGCCGCTCGAGCTGCAACTGCTCGCGCTCGCGCGCCGGCAGGCTCTCCAGGCGCGGTTCGTACAGGCTCATGGCGGAGTCTCCTGGCAATGGGCGCCGAGGTAGGCGCGGCGCACCTCGGGGTTGCGGCGCAGGTCGGCGGCCGGGCCCTCGAGGGTGATCTCGCCGGTCTCGAGCACGTAGGCGCGGTCGGCGATCGCCAGCGCGGCGGCGGCGTTCTGTTCGACCAGCAGCACGGTCAGCTCGCCGCGGCGCAGGTCGCGGATGGCCGCGAACACCTCGCGCACCACCAGCGGCGCCAGCCCCATCGAGGGCTCGTCGAGCAGCAGCAGCCGCGGCCGGGCCACGAGCGCGCGCGCGATGGCCAGCATCTGCTGCTCGCCGCCCGACAGCGTGCCCGCGGCCTGGTGCAGGCGCTCGCCGAGGCGCGGGAAGAGCGCCAGCATCTCGCGGATCGCCGCGCGGCGGTCCGGGTTGCGGTAGCCGCCGACGATCAGATTGTCCTGCACGCTCATGTCCGCGAACACGCAGCGCCCCTCGGGCACGAGCGTCAGGCCGTGGCCCAGCCCGCGCCAGGCCGGCTGGTTGGCGATGTCGCGGCCCTCCACGCGCACCTCGCCCTCCCAGACCGGCAGCAGGCCGGCGAGCGCGCGCAGCAGCGAACTCTTGCCGGCGCCGTTGGCGCCCACGAGCGCCACGATCTCGCCGGCCGCGACGTGGAAGCTCACGCCCTTGACCACCTCGAGGCGGCCGTAGCCGCAGCGCAGGTTCCTAACCCGCAGCATGGCCGGCCTCCTCGCCCAGGTAGACGGCGATCACGCGCGGATCGGCCTGGATCTCGGCCGGCGTGCCGGCGGCGATCGGCACGCCGAAGTGCAGCGCCAGCACGCGGTCGCAGACGTCCATCACCAGCGACATGTCGTGCTCGACCAGCAGCACGGTCACGCCGCGGTCGCGCGTGCGGCGGACGATCGCGGCCAGCTCGGCGGTCTCGCGCGGGTTGAGCCCGCTGGCCGGCTCGTCGAGCAGCAGCAGGCGCGGCCGCGCCGCCAGCGCGCGCGCCAGCTCGACCAGCCGCCGCCGGCCGAAGGAGAGGGCCGCCGCCGGCCGGTCGGCCAGGTCGGCGACGCCGGCGAAGGCGAGCCACTCGGCGGCCTCGGCCGCCAGGCGGCGCTCCTCGGCGCGCTGCCACGGCAGGCGCAGCGCGGCGGCGGCCAGGCCGGCGCGGCCGCGGCGGTGGAGGCCGACCATGACGTTCTCCAGCGCGCTCATGCGGTCGAACAGGCACACCGTCTGGAACGTCCGGCCCAGGCCGCGGGCGGCGATGCGGTGGGGCGGCAGGCCGGCGATCTCGCGTCCGTCGAGGCGCACGCTGCCGCCGCTCGGCGGCAGCAGGCCGGAAAGCACGTTGAAGAGCGTGGTCTTGCCGGCGCCGTTGGGGCCGATGATGCCCTGGATGCAGCCGGCCTCGACGTCGAGCGCGACGCCGTCCAGCGCGCGCAGGCCGCCGAAGCGGCGGCGCAGGCCGCGGATCTCAAGCAGCGCCACGGCGGGCCGCCTCCCTTCGGGCCGGCCGCCAGGCTGCCAGGCCGCGCAGCGCGCGGCCCAGCGGTTCGAGCGGCCCCTGCGGGGCCCAGGTGACGACGGCGATCAGGATGGCGCCGAAGACGGCATCGTCGTACGTGCCGAAGGCGTCGCGCAGCGAGAGGAAGGTCAGGCCTGCGCTGGCCGCCAGCACGCCGGGCAGGTTGCCCATGCCGCCGGCGGCCACCAGCGCCACGTAGCGCACGGACTTGAGCGCGCCGGCCTCGGACGGGCCGATGCCGCCGTTGAAGTGCGTGGCGAAGACGCCGGCCGCGGCGGCGAGCAGCGCGCTGACGACGAAGGCCTGCAGCTTGCAGGCCGCCGTGTTCACCCCCATGGCGCCGGCCGCCGTCTCGTGGTCGTGGATGGCCGCCAGCGCGCGGCCGAAGCGCGAGCGGATCAGGTTGCGCAGCAGGAGCAGCGTGAGCAGGGCCGCGCCCCAGGCGAAGTAGTAGTTGGCCACGCGGTGGTCGCGCCGGCCGCAGAGCGTGAACGCGCCGCCGAACGACCAGCCGGGCACGCCGTGGATGCCGTCGGCCGCGCCGGTGAACGGCGTGCCGAGCAGCACGCGGTAGACGATCAGGCCGAAGCCCAGCGTGGCCATGGCCAGGTAGTAGCCGCGCAGGCGAAGCGTCGGGTAGCCGACCAGCAGCGCCACGGCCAGCGTCAGCAGCAGCGCGGCGGCGAAGGCCGCCGGCGGCGCGACGACCAGCTGCGGCACGCCGGCCGCATCCTCGGCGCGCAGCACGCAGCCCAGCGCCGACAGCGTCCGCTCCGCGGCCGGCGGCAGGTCGAGCGGGCGCGTCGTCAGGATCGCGCTGGTGTAACCGCCGAGCGCGAAAAAGGCGCCGTGCCCGAGCGAGACCTGCCCGGCGTGGCCCATGAGCAGCGCGAGGCCGAGCGTGACGACGACATAGTACGCGGCCATCGTGGCCTGCGTGAGGTAGTAGCCGCGGCCGGCGGCGGAGGCGTCCTGCTGGAAGGCAATCACCGCCAGCACCGGCAGCAGGAAGGTCGCGATGGAACGGAAGAGACGCATGGTGGCGGGTGGCGTCAGCCGGAGCGGGCGGCGGACCTGGACGCCAGCAGGCCGTGCGGCCGCACCAGCAGCACCAGGATCAGGATGGCGAACGCGGTGGCATCCTCATAGGCGGCCGGCAGAATGCTGATGCTCAGCTTCTCCGCCAGACCCACGGCCAGGCCGCCGGCCACGGCGGCCATCGGGTCTCCCAGGCCGCCCAGCGCCGCGGCGGCAAAGCCCTTGATGGCGAGATCGGCGCCCATGTCGTACTGCGTCAGCGTCAGCGGCGAGATCGCGCAGCCGGCCAGCGCGCCCAGGGCGGCGCTGAAGCCGAAGGAGAGCGTGCGCATCACGCCCAGGTTGATGCCGGCGAGCTGGGCGGCGTCGGGGTTGGCGGCGCAGGCGCGCATGGCGCGCCCCGCCAGCGTGTGGCGGAACGTCAGGTGCAGCGCGAGCACGGCCAGCCCCACGATGCCCAGCACCCACAGCACCTGCGGCGAGAGCGCCGCGCCGAACAGGCGGAGCGACGAGACCGAGGTGCCGCTGAAGAAGGGCAGCGAGCGCACCTTCTCGTCCCACACGTGCCGGGCGGCTTCGCGGATCAGGATCGCGAGGCCGATGGTGATCACCACCATGTGCAGCGGCGTATGGCGGCGCAGGCGGCGGAAGAAGGTCCACTCCAGGCCGGCGCCGAAGAGCCCCACGGCCGCCACGGCCACGGCCACCGCCACGCCGGTCGGCAGGCGCGCCGCGAGGGTGACGGCCACCATGCCGCCCAGCATCACGAACTCGCCCTGGGCGAAGTTGAGCACGCCCGTGGTGCGGTAGATGACGTTGAAGCCCACGGCCACGGCGGCGTACACGCTGCCGACGGTGACGCCGGAGAGGATGTACTGGAGGAACGTGCTCACGCGCAGCCGCGGTTACGGCTGCTTCGCCGCCGCCGGAGCGATCGCGAACGCGCCCTTGCGCACGGTCAGCATCTCCAGCGAGTCCAGGCCCAGGCCGGTGTGGTCGGTCGGGGAGAAGCTGTAGACGCCCGAGACGCCGGCAAAGCCCTTCAGGTTCTCGAGCGCATCGCGCACCTTGTCGGTCTCCGTCGAATTGGCGGCCTTGATCGCGGCGATCACAAGCGCGAAGGCGTCGTGCGCGTAGCCGCCGAAGGAACCGGCCTCCTCCTTGCAGCGCGACTCGTACGCCTGCTTGTAGGCCATCAGCGTCGCCTTCTGCGGATGGTCGTCCGGCAGCTGCTCGGCCACCAGGATGCGGCCACAGGGGAAGAGGATGCCTTCGCCGGCCTCGCCGGCCTGCTGCACGTACTTGAGGCTGCCGAAGCCGTGGCTCTGGTAGAGCGGCACGTCCATGCCGATCTGGCGCATGTTGCGCGCCACGATCGCCTGGGCGGGCACGATGGACCAGTTGATGACGGCCTGCACGTTCTGGGCCTTGACCTTGGCCAGGATGTCGGTCAGGTCGGTCGCGGCCTTGTCGTACGTCTCGCAGGCGGCGATGGCGATGCCGTTCGTCGGCGCCAGCGCCTCGATCTGCGCCTTGCCGGCCTGGCCGAACCCGGAGTTGTCCACGAGCACGCCGACCCGGGCGATGCCGCGGCCGGCCATGGAACGGAAGATGTGGGTCGCGGCCTGGCTGTCCTTCTGCGGCGTCTTGAAGACGTACCGGGCCACGGGGTTGACGATCGTCTCGGCCGCGGCGCAGGAGAGCAGCAGCGTCTTCTCGTCGTTGCAGAGCTTCTTGATCTGGAGCGTTTCGCCGCTGGTGGACGGCCCGAGGATCGCCAGCACGCGCTCCTCCTCGATCAACTGCTTGCAGAACGAGACGGCCTTCTCCGGGTTGCCGGCCGTGTCCTTGACGATCAGGCGCACCTTGCGGCCGAGCACGCCGCCCTCGGCGTTGAGTTTCTCGGCCAGCATCTCGGCCGTGCGCGCCTCGGGCGCGCCCAGGGCCGCCGCCGGACCCGTCACCGCGAACAGCGCGCCGATCCGGATCTCGTCCGCCCCGCGCACACCCGCCGCCAGCCACGCGGCCGCCAGAGCCGCGCCCCACGTTCCCCACTTCATGCATTCCCGCCTTTCCCGACCGTTTCCCTGCCCGGTCATGGCGGGATGTTTGCCGATTCGCGCGGCGAAGTCAAGCGGCGGCGGCGCGGCGGCTGGGCGCGGCGGCGCCGTGCAAAAACCGGGATGGACGGCCGGGCTGGGGTTTGGTATCTTCCCCCCTCCAATGCGCCCGCCGGGCGCGGCGAGGAACCCATGCCGAAGAAGAAGACCAAGAAGGGCGCCACGAAGCGGCTGAAGCTGACGGCCCGGGGCAAGGTCCGGTATTCGCGGGCCGGCAAGAGCCATCTCAACATCAACAAGTCGCGCAAGCGCAAGCGCAATCTGCGCGGCATGGGCATGCTGAGCCCGTCCTTCCAGAAGAACGCCAGCAACATGCTGGCCTCGTAGCCGAGGAGCTTTCCCATGCCACGCGCAACCAACGCCCCCGCCTCCCGCGAACGCCGCCGCCGCCGCCTCGAGGGCGCGCAGGGCTTCCGCGGCGCCCGCCACCGCCAGTTCCGGCTGGCGACCGAGGCCGTCAACCGCGCCCAGCGCCTGCACACCATCCACCGCCGGCTGCGGAAGCGCGATTTCCGCCGCCTCTGGATCGCGCGCATCAACGCCGCCACGCGCCAGAACGGCATGAGCTACAGCCGCTTCCTCGCCGGACTCACCCGCGCCGGCGTCGCGCTCAACCGCAAGATGCTTTCCGAGATCGCCATCCACGACGCCGCGGGCTTTACCGCGCTGGTCGGACGGGCCAAGGCCGCGCTGGCCTGACCGGCAGCCGCCACCCGTTCCGACCGACGGCCATCTCCGCCCGGAGATGGCCGTTGCGTTTGCACGAAAGATGGAATGCAGATCTCCAGTCTCCAATCGTCAATCGTTGCAGCGGACGTTGGTCCGTGCTCTTGACACCCGACATCCGACGCCCGACACTGACTTTCTCCGGAGAACCCCATGACACTCGCGGAACTCGAAGCGCTTCAGTCCCGGTCGCTCGACGAGGCGCGCGCCGCCGCTGACGCCACCGGCATCGAGCAGGTGCGCGTGCGCTACCTCGGCCGCAACGGACTGATTCCAGCCGTGATGAAGCAGCTCAAGGACGTGCCGGCCGACGAGCGGCCGGCCTTCGGCCGCCAAGCCAATGCCTGGCGCAGCGTTCTGGAGAAGGAACTCGCCGGCCGCGAAGCGGCGCTCGCGCCGGCCGCCGCGGCGGGCGACGCCTTCGATTGCACCCTGCCCGGCCGCTGGCGCGGCCCGGGCGCCAAGCACCCCATCCCGCGCGTGATCGACGAGATCGTCGCCATCTTCGGCCGCCTCGGCTTCACCGTGGCCGACGGCCCGGACATCGAGACGCGCTTCAACAACTTCACCGCGCTCAACACGCCGCCGCACCACCCGTCGCTCGACGCCGCCGACACCTTCTGGCTCGGGCCGGACCGCCTGCTGCGCACCCAGACCTCGCCCGTGCAGATCCGCGTCATGACCTCGCGGCCGCCGCCGGTGCGCATCGTCACGCCCGGCCGCTGCTACCGGCGCGACACCACCGATGCCACCCACAGCGCCAGCTTCCACCAGGTCGAGGGCCTCTATGTCGACACCCGCCCCGTGTCGCTCGCCGACCTCAAGTCCACGCTCGCCTACTTCGCCCGCGCCATGATGGGCCCCGGCGTCGGCGTGCGCTTCCGCCCGCACTTCTTCCCGTTCACCGAGCCGAGCGTGGAGGTGGACTTCTCCTGCCACGTCTGCGGCGGCAAGGGCTGCCGCGTCTGCAAGCAGAGCGGCTGGATCGAAATCGCCGGCGCCGGCATCGTGGATCCCCGCGTCTACCGGCTCGTCGGGTATGACCCCGAGCAGGTCTACGGCTATGCCTTCGGCATGGGCGTGGAACGGGTCGCCATGATCAAGTACGGCATCACGGACATCCGGATGCTGTACGAGAACGACGTGAGGTTCCTGGAGCAGTTCGCGTAAGAGGGCGACAGGCGCCTGACGCCTGTCGCCTGGCGCCTGGAACGTCGTCCTCTCCTGGAGTATAGTCTCATGAAGGTCCCGCTCAGTTGGTTGAATGAGTACGTCAACCTCTCCGGTCTTTCGACCGCCGACCTCTGCGACAAACTGACCTTCTCCGGCGTCGAGGTGGAGGGCGTCGAGACGAAGGGGATCTCCTACGACCACTTCGTCGTCGCCGAAGTGCGGGCCTGCGAGAAGCACCCGAACGCCGACAAGCTGAAGGTCTGCCGCGTGTTCGACGGCCGGGACGAACTGCCGGTCGTCTGCGGCGCGCCGAACGTGGCGGCCGGGCAGAAGGTGTGCCTGGCGCGCGCGGGCGCGGTGCTGGCTGACGGCACGAAGCTGAAGAAGGCGAAGATCCGCGGCGTCGAGTCCTCCGGCATGCTGTGCGCGGAGGATGAACTCGGCCTCTCGGCGCGTCACGAAGGGCTGCTGGTGCTCGAGCCGGCGTTGCCGGCCGGCGCGCCGCTGGCCGGCGTGCTGCCGCCGCCGGAGACGGTGCTCGACCTCGAGATCACCTGGAACCGGCCGGACTGCCTCTCGATCATCGGCATCGCGCGCGAATTCTCCGCGCTGCTCGGCCGGCCCGTCCGGCTGCCCGACGTGGACTTCCCCGAGAACGGTCCCGACGTGAACACGCTGGCCGCGGTGCGCGTCGAGGCGCCCGGGCTGTGCCCGCGCTACACCGCGCGCGTGCTGACAGGCGTGAAGGACGGCCCGTCGCCGTCGTGGATGCAGCGCCGCCTGGAGCTGTGCGGCGTGCGGCCGATCAGCCTGATCGTGGACGTGACCAACTACGTGATGCTGGAGTGCGGCCAGCCGCTGCATGCGTTCGACCACCGCCGCGTGACCGACCGCACGATCGTCGTGCGGCGCGCGCGCGCCGGCGAGAAGATGGACACGCTGGACGGCGTCGCGCGCGAGCTGGACGACCGGATGCTGGCGATCGCCGATCCGGCGCGCGCCGTGGCCGTGGCCGGCGTCATGGGCGGCGCCGGCAGCGGGATCGAGCCCGGGAAGACCGATGCCGTGCTGCTGGAGAGCGCGACCTTCGACGCGGCCTCGGTAAAGCGCACGGCGACCGTCCTGAACCTGAAGACCGAATCCGGGCACCGCTTCGAGCGCGGCGTGGACCCGGGCCTGGCCGACTGGGCCAGCCGCCGCGCGGCCGGCCTGCTGGTGGCGCACGGCGGCGCGACGGCCGCGCGCGGCGTCATCGACGCGGACGGCCGTCCGTCCGGCGGCCGGCGCGTGGCGCTGCGCTTCGGGCGCTGCCGCGACGTCATCGGCGCGCCGGTGGAGGACGACCGCATGGTCGGCATCCTGAGCGGGCTCGGCCTGCGGCTCGATGGCCGCACGGCCGAGGCCGCGACCTTCGCGATCCCGTCCTGGCGCGGCGACCTGGAGATCGAGGCCGACCTGGTGGAGGAGGTGGCGCGCATCCACGGGCTGCAGGCGATCCCGGACCGGCCGCCGCAGGCGGCGGTCGTGCCGGACGCTCCCGACGCGGGCACGGCGGCGCAGGCCGCCTGCCGCGCGACGCTGCTCGGCCTCGGCTTCACCGAGGCGGTGCACTACAGCTTCCTCTCGGCGGCGGCGCTGGACGCGTTCGACGCCCGCCAGCCGGCGCGGCGGCTCGTGCTGCCCAATCCGGTCAGCGCCGACTACGCCGTGCTGCGCGATTCGCTCCTGCCGCAGTTGTCCGCCGCGGCGGGACGCAACGCGGGGCGCCAGGCGGAGCCGGTGCTGCTCTTCGAGATGGGGCGGGTATTCGGCCGCGACGCCCGGGACGAGCCGGTGGAGGAGGAGCGCGTCGCGCTGGCGCTGTCCGGCCCGGCCGGCCGCGACCGGCTCGACCGCCGGCGCGCGGTATCCAACGAGGAAGCCGCGCTCTGGCTGAAGGGCGCCGTGGACCGTCTCGCCGCGGCGCTGCACGCGGGGGCGATCGAACTGCGGCCGGCCGGGCATCCGGCCATGGCGCCGGGCTGGGCGAGCGAGATCCTGCTCGGCGGCGAGCCCGTCGGCCTGCTGGGCCTGCTGAGCGCGGCGTTGCGCCATCCGTGGCGGCTCAACGGGCCGCTGGCCGTGGCGGAACTGCGGCTCCCGCCGCTGCTGGCCGGCCACGGCCGGCTCGCGCCGCTGCGGGAGGTGCCCGCGTTTCCGTCCGTGCGCCGCGACCTGGCGCTGGTGGCGCCGCCGGGCGTGCGCCATGCGGACCTCGTGGCGGCGATCCGCGCCGCGGGCGGCGCCGACTTGACAGGCGTGGAGCTGTTTGATATATTCAAAGCCAAGGAACCGGGGCGCGCGCAGCGCAGCATGGCGTACGCGCTCGAGTTCCGGTCGTCGAGCCGGACGTTGACGGACGACGAGGTGAACGCCGCCCTCCAGGCCGTCATCCGGGCGCTGCGCGAGCAGCTCCGGGTGGAGATCCGCGAAGGGTGACGGAAAGGTTGAACGCAACCCTGCCTTGTGCGCGAACGGGCGGAATTTCTCAGACCTTCATGAACTGAAGGGCGTTCGAATACGGCGCGGGAAGGAAGCCGCTTCGCGGCGGAATCCGCGAAACGCCGGCTAGAGTGCCCACCTCGTGAATCGAGGTCGCAGAGAGACCGCTGCTACGGCAAGGCGGGGTTCTTTTTGGCCGGCGGCGCGCCTGGCGCGCCGCCGGCTTCCTTTTCCGGCGGCAGCAGGTGCGCGTCGCCGGAGTAGACCAGGACTTCGGTGCCGGCGTCCTGTCTGACCAGCAGGGAGCCGTCGCTCTGGATCCCCGCCGCGATGCCCTCCACGACCCGGCCGGCGGACTGCTGGATGCGCACGGGCCGCCCCTTGAGCGCGTCGCGCGCGGCCAGTTCGGGCAGGAACGGTTCCAGGCCCTCGGCGCACCAGAGGTCGTAGGCTTCCTCGAACTCGCGCAGCAGCGCGGCCAGCACGTCGGCGCGCGGCCAGGTGCGGCCGGTCGCGAGCGCCAGCGAGGTCGCCGTGGCGGCGAGCGCGCGCGGCAGGCGGCCGCGGCGCAGGTTGACATTCAGCCCGATGCCGACCACGACGTGCTCGACGCGGTCCGCCTCGGCGGCCATCTCGCACAGGATGCCGCCCAGCTTGCGGTTGTCGACCAGCAGGTCGTTGGGCCACTTCACGCGCACGGGAAGGTCGGGCGCAAGGCGGGCCAGCGTGCGCGCCACCGCGCACCCGGCGACCAGCGGCAGCGACGGCACGTGCGCCACGCCCACGTCCGGCCGCAGCACGATGGAGAAGTAGAGGTTCGCGCCCTTGGGCGAATACCAGCCTCGGCCCATGCGGCCGCGTCCGGCCGACTGGTAGTCGGCCACGATCACGAGTCCCTCCGGCGCGCCGGCCGCGGCGCGGCTGGCGGCCTGCCGGTTGGTGGAGTCGGCCTCGCGGAAGAAGAGCAGGGGGCGGCCCAGCCGCCGCGCGCCGAGCAGCGGCGCCACGGCCTCCTCGGTGGGCAGGTCGGGCGGGCTCGTCAGCCGGTAGCCCACGTGGCGCCGCGCCTCGATGCGGCAGCCCTGGTCGGCGAGCGTGTGGATGTGCTTCCACACGGCGACGCGCGACAGGCCGAGCCGGCGGCAGATGGCCTCGCCGGAGACGAACGCGCCGCCGCCCTCGCGCAGCAGGCTCAGCACGCGCGCGGTCGTGGACTGCGCGAACGGGGCGCGTTTCGGTCGGGCGCACACGGCCGTCTTCTCCGGTCAGGCGGTGCGGGGCAGGGTCACGGTCACGTCCGGCCGGAGCCGGCGCAGTCCGCCGAAGGCCTCGTCGCCGGCCGCGGCATCCTCCGCCCACAGCGCGAAGGCGCCGCCCGCCGGACAGGACTGCGTAACGTCCGCCGCCGGCGCAAGACGCGGCGGCGGCGCGGCAGCGAGAGAGAGCAGGACGTGCGACATGACTCCCGGCCCCGAATTCGTCGGAATCTTAGCGTTCCGGCGGCGAAGAGTCAATGCGCGCCGGCGGCGAGGCGGAGGTACTTCTCCATGCCGTAGGGGAAGTCGTGGGGCGCGTAGTTCGCCACGCGGGCGTGGCGGAGGCTGAACGCGCGCGGCACGTGCAGAAAGAGCCAGGGACAGTCCTCGCGCACGATCGCCTGCATCTGCCGGTAGAGGCCCAGGCGCGCCGCCTCGTCCGGCTCGGCGAGGGCCTGCTCGTACAGGCGGTCGAACGCCGGGTTCACGTAGTTCGAGCGGTTTGGGCCGGGCGAGACGTTGCGGCTGTAGAAGAGCTGCAGAAAGCTCTCGGCGTCGGGGTAGTCCCCGACCCAGCCGAGGCGGAACAGTTGCGCCTGTCTCTCCGCGATCTTGGCCAGGAATGCCGGCCAGGTGTGGTACTGCGGCCGGAGTTCGATGCCGGCGCGGTCGAGGAAGGCCGCCAGCAGCTCGGCCGATTCGCGCACATCCTGCGTGGTGTGGCCGATGTCGAGCGTGAGCACGAGACGCCGCCCGGTCCGGGGATCGCGGCCCTCCGGATAGCCCGCCTGGGCCAGCAGCCGGCGGCTGCGGGCCAGGTCGAACCCGTAGGGAAAGGGGGCGTCGAGGTGGCCGGCCACGACCGGCGGCACCGGTCCGCCGGCGCGGACGACGCGGCGGTTCATGAACGCCTCCCAGCGCGCGCCGTCGAGGGCGCCGTTGAGCGCCTGGCGCAGCGCCTGGTTCTTCCCCACCACCGGGTCGTCCATGTTGAAGCCGATGTAATGCACCTCCATGGTCGGCATGCCGGTGAGGCGCACGCCGCGGCGCGCGAGTTCCGGCCGCAGGGCGCCGGCGGCGTCCACCACCGCATCCCAGTTGTCGCGCGGGATGTTGCCCTCGAAATCCAGTTCGCCCGCCACGAAGGCCAGCCATCGCGTGGTGGCGTCGTCCATCAGCGGAAACGCCAGGCGCTCGAATGCCGGCGGGCCGCCCGGCGCGACCGCGGCCGGCCCGGACGCCCATCCGCGCCACGCCGGCCGGCGCGCGAACACCATTTCGTGGTTGCGCCGCCACGCGTCCAGCCGGTAGGGGCCGGAGCCGACGGGATGCTCGCCGAAGCCGGCGCCGTAGGCCGCGACCGCCTCGCGCGGCACGGCCGACGCATAGGCCATCGCCAGCAGCCAGGCGAACGGCGGGAACGGCCGGGCCAGTTCGAGGCGCAGCGTGCGCTCGTCCGGCGCCGTACAGCCCTCGACCGCGGCGTCGTAGTCGGTCGGCGCCCGGCCCGCCGACCGCTCGGCGAACGCCCGCATGCCCAACAGCTTGTCCTCCACCAGCCAGGCGCCGGGCGAGGCCACCTTGCGGTCGGCCAGCCGCTTGAGCGCGTACACCATGTCCGGCGCGGTCACGGCGCGGTCGCGCGGCCGGCCGTCCGGCCCCGTTCCGAAGCAGGGATCCGCCGCGAAGCGGGCCGCCGGGTCGAGGCGCAGCACGTAGACCAGGCCGTTGGAGGAGACCTCGGGCAGGCCGGCCGCCAGCCCCGGGATCAAGCGGTACGGCCGCGCGGCGTAGTCGTATTCGAGCGGCGTCTCGTAGACCAGCGCCACGGCGCGCGATGCCGGGACGGCCTCGGCCAGCGCCGGATCGAGGCTGGCCACGCGTTCGAGGTTGCGGCGGAACGTCTGGCCCGGCGCGGCGGCGGCGAGGAACAGCAGGAGAAGTGCGGAGCGCGGAGTGCGGAGTGCGGAGTGCAGAGTGCGGAACGCGGAGTGCGGAGTGCGGAACGCGGAGTGCGGAGTGCGGAACGCGGAGTGCGGA
>Ga0233425_10002572_pt1 | contig 35202 bp, 23 predicted proteins | sample Watercolumn_Towu_2_FD_181712 | JGI IMG/M metagenome (GOLD analysis project Ga0233425, IMG submission 181712) | Freshwater microbial communities from Lake Towuti, South Sulawesi, Indonesia - Watercolumn_Towuti2014_140_MG | ecosystem: Environmental > Aquatic > Freshwater > Lake | place...
GCCGGCTCCGGGGCCGTTCGCCCATTCGCTGAAGTTCAGGGCCACTCCGCCCATGATGAACTTCGGCGTCTCCGTGGCAAAGCGCGTGTCACGCCACCAGCCCAGGCCCCCCTCGATGTCCGAGTACACGTTCTCCGGGGCGGGACGGTCGTACTGCGCGAACATCCAGGTGCCGAGCAGACCGGTCTGGAAGCTGTTGCCTGGGTACTCGCGCAGCAGCGGCCAGGCGGCCACATACATGGAGAAACCCGCGTCATACGTCTCGGGGACTCTGTCCAGATCGACCAGCAGGTAGCCGGCCATCTCGCCGGGCTGGGGCTGGCCGCTGACGGCGGACAACAGGATGGCGGGAACCAGCATGGGTGACCTCCCTCGGGCTCGCGGTCGGGGCTCCCGTGGGGGCCCTGCCGCACGGGTACGTACCGACACCCCCGGTGACCCGGCCGGAGGGGGAAAGGGCGGGGTCCGGCGCCGCGCCGTATGCCGAGCGCCCTGTTCCCCTCCGGACATGCCATTTCCCCGCGCTTCGCCGCTTTCCTCGCCTTCCTCGAAACCTCGCGCCCCCACCGTTGTCAGAACGCCTGCAAGTGACCTGCAGGCGAGACGTCTGCCCGTCTCGCGGTTCTGTTGTCGCCGCCGTCCGTGTGTGCGGCGCGGGATGTGGTGCCATGAGCTGCCCCTATGGCCGTGAGGACCTGTCGGCATACGTGGATGCGGAGGTCGATGAGCCGACCGCATCCGGGATTCGCGAGCACCTGCGGGCTTGCCCGAGCTGCAAGCGCGAGGTCGGCACGCTGAAGACGGTGGCCGGAATGGTCGCCGAACTGCCGCGGGTAGAACCGGACGCTGCGGTGACCTGGAACGCCGAGCGGATGGCGCCCCGTACCCCGGCGAGTCTGCACTGCCCGGTGGTGTTGCCGGATGCCTCAGCGCTGATCGACGGCGAGCTTCCGTCGGAAGAGGCGCAGAACGTCCTCGGACACCTGGCCGGCTGCGAGCCGTGCTACCAGGCTTTCAAGGACCTTGAGCGCCTCAGTGAGGCGATGATCGCCACGGATCCCGCGCCTGTTCCGGCGGGTCTCGAGGCGCGGATCATGGCCGCGATCGCGGCCGAGGGGCGCTTTTCGCTGCGCCGCTGGCTGCTGGGGGCCTGCGAGGTCTGCACGCCGCCGGCGCGCGTCGCCTTCCGGTACGCCACCGCGGCGGCTTTCGTGATGGCGGTGGTGTTGGGCGTACTGCACTTCGCGGCGCCGGGGGGCCTGTCCCTGGAGGCGGTCACCGCCCCGACGACGGCCGTTGCCGTGATCCAGGAGGTCTCGCCCGCCGCGACGCCGGAGCCGGCAGGGCCCACGGTGCGCCCGACGCCGGTCAAGGTGGCCGGTGAGGCGAGCCGGCCCGGAGCCGCACCGCGTCGGCCGCTCGCGGATGCTGCGCCGCGCCCGGCCCCGGAGGGCAGTTCGGCGCCGCTGATCGCGCGGCCCCCGGGCGAGGGCTTGGCTGCTCCGCCACCGGCGCGGGAGACGCCGACGGCTCCGCTTCGCGATCTCGCACCGGTCGGCCCCATGATGGTCAGTCGCCCGCCGAGCCATCCGGCGCCGACCGCCGAGCCCGATCAACCCGGCATCAGCCATCCGGATGCCGCACCCTCGGGTGGTGGACCTTCCGGCCCGCCTCCCACGCGGATGGCGGGGCGCCGCACGCCCGGCGGCGCGGCCCCCGAGACGCGCGCCCCGCGTGTTCCTTCGCCACCCTCCGCGCCGGCCGGGGGGGGCATCGACCCCGAACGCCTCCGCGCGGCCGAAGAGCGCCTGAATGAGACCGTGAGGGCCGTCGGCCGCACCCAGCCCAAGGGCTTCACCATCAACCCGTGAACGGCAGACGACGGGCCACAGACGACGGACTACAGACCGCATGCTGTCGACTCGCCGTAAGGAGTCGCTGATGAAGACCGCGCAGCGGCTGGCCCTACTGGGCAGCCTGTTCGTGATCGCCGGCTGGACCTCGTGCGGCAGCGGGACGCAGACTGCGGGACCCAACCCGCCCCCGTTCGACGCCAACCGCGCCTTCGGGTTCTTGCAGGAGCAGGTGGGGTTTGGGGCGAGGGCGCCGGGCACGCCGGGTCACGAGCAGACGGAGGCGTACCTCTTCACGAAGCTCCAGTCGACGGCGCGACGGGCGTTCAAGCAGGAGTTCACCGCCTCGACGCTCTTCGGCGGGCCATACGACTTCGCCAACCTGATCGGCCTCTATGGCCCTACGACGGGCGGCAAGCGGCTCATGCTCTGCGCGCACTGGGACACGCGTCCGGCGGCGGACGAGGACCCCGATCCGGCGCGGACGGAGGAGGCGATCCTGGGCGCCAACGACGGCGCCTCGGGGGTGGCGGTCCTGCTGGAAATGGCCCAGGCCTTCGCTGCGCAGCCCCCGAAGATCCCGGTCATCATCGCGTTCTGGGACGCCGAGGACTCGGGCAAGTCCGGGGGCCCGGGCCCGTACTATGGCTACCTGCTGGGTTCGGAGTACTTCGCCAAGAACATGCCGGTCGAGGCGACCCCGGATGAGGTGATCCTGCTGGATATGGTGGGAGGCGACAGCGTGGCGAACCCCCGGGTCGGAACGCGCTCGGGCGGAAACAACGTGTTCGATCTGCCCATCGAGCGCAACTCCAACGGCGCCGCGCCGGAGCTGGTCGACGAGGTGTACAGCGCCGCGGCGAAGCTGGGACACTCGGCCTTCAAGCAGCGCACCGGCTACTCGGTGATCGACGACCACATGCCCTTCATCAATGCGGGCATTCCGGCCATCGACCTGATCGAGTTCGACTACCCGGAGTGGCACACCACCGACGACACGCCCGACCACTGTGACGCCGATTCCCTGCGCCAGGTCGGCGAGGCCCTGCTCGCGGTGATCTACGCCCGCGGCTGAGGGGTCCGGGGCCTACGGCGTGCCTTCCTCATCGAGCCGGAACATCTTCTCCGCCGCGCGCTGAGCCTGGCTGACGGACTTGTAGATCGTCTCTTCGGCGCGGGTCCGGTCCGGCGCCAGGATGACGTGCCAATGCCCGTGCTCGTCATGGGTGACGCCATAGGTCGCATCGGGCTCGACGTCCGCCCCGGCGTAGGTCTCGATGTACGCCTCCTCCGAGCCGGGGGCTGGCCCCGGCGCAAAGGCGCTCCACAGGATTCGCCCTTCGGCGCGCTCGCTCACAGTCGTTCCGCCCTCCTGCCCTGAATGGCGGGCCGGTTCGCCCTCTGCCTCGCCTTCGCCTTGCGGCGTGCAGGAGGGAAGGGCGAGCGAAGGGAACTGCCGGGCGGTGTCACATGAATTGCGGAGGGCTTCCCGTGGGCAGCAAGTACAGCGTGGGCCTTGATTTCGGGACGAACTCGGTGCGGGCGATCATCGTCGAGGCCGGAAGTGGCGACGAGGTTGCCACGGCCGTCTCGCACTACAAGCGCGGGGACGCCGGGGTGATCGGCGACCCCGACAACCCTCACGTCGCACGGCAGCACCCGGCGGACTACATGGAGTGCATGGCGGAGTGCATGGCCGCGGCGCTGGGGATCGCGCGGGAGGCGCCGGGCTTCTCGGCGGAGGCGGTGATCGGGATCGGGGTCGACACGACCGGCTCGACGCCCATCCCCGTGGACTCAGACGGCGTGCCGCTGGGGCTGACGGACGCGTTTCGGGATGACCCGAACGCGCTGGCGTGGCTGTGGAAGGACCATTCCTCGATGGCCGAGGCCGAGCGGATCACGACGCTCGCGCAGGAGCACCGGCCGCAGTACCTGGAGAAGTGCGGCGGCACGTACTCGTCCGAGTGGTTCTTCAGCAAGCTCTGGCACTGCCTGAACGTGGCGCCGGCCGTCTTCGATGCGGCAGAGAGCTGGGTCGAGTTCTGTGACTGGATTCCTGCAGTGCTCGTGGGTGATACGCGGCCCGCGAACGTGAAGCGCGGGGTCTGTGCCGCGGGGCACAAGGCGATGTACTGCGAGGAGTGGGGCGGGCTGCCCGATGCGGAGTTCCTGGGGCTGCTCGACCCGAAGATGGGGGCGCTCCGGCCGAGGCTGTTCGAGAAGGCATACCCCTCGGACGTGAAGGCCGGGGCGCTGTGCGCGGAGTGGGCGGCGAAGCTGGGTTTGCCGGAGGGCATTCCGGTCGCGGTCGGGGCCTTCGATGCGCACTACGGCGGCGTCGCCTCAGGGGTCGCGCCGGGGACGCTGGTCAAGATCATCGGCACCTCCACCTGCGACATCGCGGTCGCCGCGAAGACGGGCGCCCCGCTGACCATCCCCGGGGTCTGCGGCATCGTGGACGGCTCGGTGATCCCCGGGATGTACGGCATCGAGGCGGGGCAGTCGGCGGTCGGGGACATCTTCAACTGGTTCGTGTCGTATGTCTGCCAGGGCGACGCCGGCACCCATGCGGAGCTGACCGCCGAAGCCATGAGTCTGCGGCCGGGGCAGAGCGGCCTCCTGGCGCTGGACTGGAACAACGGGAACCGCACGATTCTCGTGGACGCTCGGCTTACGGGGCTGCTCCTGGGGCAGACGCTCCACACCACTCGCGCGGAGATCTACCGGGCGCTTATCGAGGCGACGGCCTTCGGCGCGCATACGATCCACCAGCGGATGGCCGAGTACGGCGTGCCCATCGACCGCATCGTGACCTGCGGCGGCATCGCCGAGAAGAACCCCCTCTTCATGCAGATCTACGCCGATGTCTGCGGAACGCGGCTGGAGGTGAGCCGCTCTGCGCAGACCTGCGCGCTGGGCGCGGCGATCTTCGGGGCGGTTGTCGCGGGGGGCGCAGCCGGAGGCTACGACACCACCGAAGCCGCCCAGGCTGCGATGACCGGCGTGAAGGACGATGTCTACGTGCCCGACCCGGCGGCGCAGAAGACCTACGCGGAACTGTACAAGCTCTACCGGCGGCTGCACGACAGCTTCGGCGTTGCGGGGACGACTGACTCGCTGGCGGATGTGATGAAGCGGCTGCTGGAGCTCGCGGGGAGCGGAGACGGATAACAACAACGGGAAGAACGGCAAAGAACGGCGACGGTCATCATGTTGGACGAACTGAAGGCGGGGGTGTGTGAGGCGAATCTGGAGCTGAAGCGCTCCGGGTTGGTGATCCTCACGTGGGGCAATGTGAGCGGGATCGACCGGGCCGAGGGGCTGGTGGCTATCAAGCCCAGCGGCGTGAGCTACGATGAGATGCGCCCCGAGCATATGGTGATCGTGGACCTGGAGGGGAAGGTGGTCGAGGGTGACTTGCGGCCCTCGTCGGATACGGCGACGCATCTCGTACTGTACCGGGAGTTCGAGGGCCTCGGTGGCGTCGCGCACACCCACTCGACCCACGCGACAGCCTGGGCGCAGGCCTGTCGCCCCCTGCCGTGCTATGGGACGACCCATGCAGACAGCTTCCGGGGCGAGATCCCGGTGACGAAGCAGTTGACGAGGAAGGCTCTGCAGGGCGACTACGAGGCCGAGACCGGGCTGGCGATCGTGCGGGCCTTCGCACGGGCGGACCCCCTGGAGGTGCCCGCTGTCTTGGTCGCGAGCCACGGGCCCTTCACCTGGGGCCCCTCGCCGGAGGCCGCGGTGGAGAACAGCATCGTGCTGGAACAGGTGGCCGAGATGGCGGCGATTACCGAGCAGCTGAGCATACATCTGTGTGGTCAGCCGTTGGCCGCTGCGGCCGACGGCGCCCTGGTGGACAAGCACTTCCTCCGAAAGCACGGCAAAGATGCCTACTACGGGCAGGAGCGATAGAAGATGGCCAAGAGCAAACAGACGACGATGGCGGTAATTGTCGGCAATCGGGGGTTCTTCCCGGACCACTTGTGCGATGAGGGGCGGAAGGAGGTGCTGGGCGTCCTGGAGCGCGCGGGGATCGCGACGGTCGCCCTGACGCCGGAGGACACGCCTTTCGGCTCGGTGGAGACCCGCGAGCACGCTCACAAGTGGGCGGCGCTGGTGAAGGCGCATGCGGACTGCATCGACGGGGTGCTCGTGACGCTGCCCAACTTCGGCGATGAGCGCGGGATCGCGGACGCCCTGCGGCTGGCGAACCTGGACGTGCCGGTGCTCATCCAGGCCTACCCGGATGAGCCGGCCAAGATGTCGCTGGCCAACCGACGGGACAGCTTCTGTGGGAAGATGTCCGTCTGCAACAACCTGCGACAGTACGGGATCGACTACACGCTGACCAGGCTGCACACCGTATGCCCGCAGAGCGACGCCTTCGCCGCGGATCTTCGCGACTTCGCGGCGACGTGCCGGGTGGTGCGAGGGTTGAACGGCGCGCGGATCGGGGCCATCGGCGCGCGCCCGGCGGCGTTCAACACGGTGCGCTTCAGTGAGAAGCTCCTGGAGGCGAGCGGGATCACGGTGGATGTGATCGACCTCTCCGAGATCTTCGGGCGGATGGGCCGCCTCGACGACGGTGCGGCGGACGTGCAGGCGCGGGTCGCCAAGGTGAGGGACTACCTGTGCGTCACGGACGTCCCGGAAGCCAAGCTGATCCAGATGGCGAAGCTGGCGACGGTGATCGACGAGTGGATGGCCAAGGAAGAGCTCTCCGCGAGCGCGGTGCAGTGCTGGACGAGCATCGAGGAGTACATGGGCATCGTCCCCTGCACCGTGATGAGCATGATGAGCGACCGGCTGATCCCGAGCGCCTGCGAGGTCGACATCACCGGGGTCGTGGGCATGTACGCCCTCACCCTCGCCTCGGGCTCCCCCGCGGCGCTGCTGGACTGGAACAACAACTACGCCGACGATCCGGACAAGTGCGTGCTCTTCCACTGCAGCAACCTACCCAAGTCGATCTTCGCGGACGTGAAGATGGGGGTTCAAGACATCATCGGCGGCTCGGTGGGGATCGAGAACACGTACGGGACCTGCGTCGGCCGCATCGCCCCCGGGCCCTTCACCTTCTGCCGCATCTCCACCGATGACCTCAACGGGGAAGTCACGGGGTACCTGGGAGAGGGGGAGGTCACTGACGACGCCCTCGACACCTTCGGCGGGGCCGGCGTCGCATACATCGAGGACCTGCAGGAGCTGCTCCGGTTCATCTGCACCCGCGGCTTCGAACACCATGTCGCCATGACTCGAGGCAGCGTAGGCGCCCCCATCGCCGAGGCCCTCAATAACTACATGGGTTGGATGGTCTATCCGCACAACGTGTGAGCGTCCGGAGGGCCGGGCGGTCAGTCCGCCTCGGCCCTCCCGCGCCCGTGCCCCGTGACAGGTGCTCCGTTTGATGGCTGCTCCCCTCGCCCCGACGAGTGTGACGATCGTGGTTCCCGTGCTGAATGAGGCGGAGAGCCTGCCGCAGCTGGCCGCCGAGATTCAGACGGTCGCCGCGGAGGAGGGCTGGGGGCTGGACGTCGTGTTGATCGACGACGGCAGCACGGATGACACCTGGGAGGTCGTCAGCCGACTGTCACACCAGGACGCGCGCTTCTCCGGTGTTCGCTTCCGCCGGAACTTCGGGAAGTCGGCGGCGCTGGCGGCGGGCTTTGCACAGGCGAAGGGCGACGTCGTGGTCACGATGGACGGCGACCTGCAGGACGATCCGGCCGAGGTTCCCAAGCTCCTGGCGAAGCTGGCGGAGGGCTGCGACACCGTCAGCGGCTGGAAGCGCAGCCGCCACGATCCCTGGCACAAGGTCTGGCCCAGCCGGGTCTTCAACCACATGGTCGGCCGGCTGACGGGGGTACGGCTGCACGACGTGAACTGCGGGCTGAAGGCCTACCGGCGGGAGGCGGTGGAGGAGGTGTCCCTCTACGGGGAGCTCCATCGGTTCATCCCGGTGCTCGCGCACGCGAAGGGGTTTCGGCCGGGGGAGGTGGAGGTGAACCACCGCCCACGCCAACATGGCTACAGCAAGTTCGGCGCCAAGCGCTTCCTCCGGGGCCTGCTGGACCTGCTCACGGTGAAGTTCCTGACGGGCTATGGGACGCGGCCGCTGCACCTGTTCGGGGGCCTGGGGTTGGCGTCGCTTGGGGTTGGCACCGCGGGGGTCGTGTACCTCGCGATCCTGTGGCTCATGGGACGCGGCCCCATCGGCGAGCGACCCCTGTTGAGCTACTCGATCATGGCGGTGCTGCTGGGGGCGCAACTGCTGGCGCTGGGGTTTCTGGGGGAGCTGCTGATCGCGTACCACATCCGGCGCGAGCCGCCCTACAGCATTCGCGAGGTCGCGCCCAAGCGCTTCGAGACCTCGGAACGCGGCAACCTGCCCCCGGTATAGGGGACCCGAGGAGCGATGGCTTCCGAGACTCCCGTCGAACCGACCGACCGCGGCGCGATTGCGGCGCGTCCCGACCCGGACGCGGCGTTCCGGGGGCTGGTGTGGCTGATGGCTGTGGGCGTGGGGGCGCTGGTGCTCGGGGTGCAGCTGCGGACCAGCTCGAACCTCTGCCCGAACGACAACTCGCGCTGGGACACGGTCTGGAGCCTCGTCGAGAAGGGCACCTACATCATCGACGGCTGCCCGTGGGACACGATCGACAAGGTCCGCCGGGACGGCCACGACTACTCCAGCAAGCCGCCCCTGCTGCCGACCCTCGCCGCCGGGCAGTACTGGCTCATCAAGAAGCTGACGCAGTGGAAGATCCACGAGCAGACGGATCTCGTCTGCCGCACGATCCTCGTCACCTGGAACACCCTCCCTCTCGTCGTGCTGATCGGCCTCACCGGACAGCTCATCGCGCGCTACGTGGCGAGTCCCTGGTGGCGGGCCTACTGGCTGATCGCGGCCGGCCTCGGCACCTACGTCACGGGCTACTCGATCACGTTCAACGACCACTCAGTGGGAGCTTGGAGCGCCGGCTTCGCGCTCTACGGGGCGATCCGCGTCCTCTACCTGGGGGACCGGCGCTGGTGGGTCTACCTGTTGACCGGCCTGTTCTGCGCCTTCACGGTCACGAACCAGCTGCCGTCCGCCTTCTTCGCGCTGGTGCTCTTCGGGTGGCTGCTCGTGAAGCGCCCGACGAGGACGCTGCTGTTCACCTTCCCCGGAGTGCTCCTGGTGACCGGGGCCTTCCTGTGGACCCTGAAGCTGTCCACGGGGGGCTTCATCCCGTACTACCTCTTCAAACACACGGAGCTCTACGAGTACGAGGGGAGCTACTGGTCGAACCCCGTGGGGATCGACGCCCTGCACGAGCCCAAGCCGATCTACCTGCTCAACCTGCTGCTCGGGCACCACGGGTTCTTCAGCCTCTCCCCCATCTTCATCCTGATGCTGGTCGGCCTGCTCTTCGCGGTGCGCGACAGCCGGCCGGAGGCGCGGCGCCTCGCCTGGTTCACCGCGGCGACCTTGACCTTCACGGTCGCGCTGAACACGCTGACCACCAACAACTACGGCGGGGTCTGTCAGGGCTTCCGTTACCTCATCTGGCCCGCCCCCCTCTTCATCGTCGCCGCGAGCCTCACCGCCGACGCCTACGGCCGCCCGAAGTGGGTCCGCGTCCTGGGCGTGCTCTTCCTGGTGGGCTCCATCGTCTCGACCGCGAGCTGCCTCGACAACCCCTGGAGCGAATCCTGGGCCGAGCAGCTCTGCAAGAAGCACGACTGGCTCTGGGCGACCTACTAACCACGGAGGACCGAGGGGGAACCCGCCATGCTCAGCGTGCTTCTCTGGGCCCTGTTGACGCCCGCCCGACCCGCGGTGGCCGACATGCTCCTGGCGGAGGGCGGCCGGCCCGCCGCGACCATCGTCATCGGCGCGGACGCCTCGCGGACGGACCGGTGGTGCGCGCAGGAGCTGCAGACGTGGATCGGCGCGATCGCCGGGGCGGAGCTGCCCGTTCTGACCGACGCTGAGCCGGTGACGGGCAACGTGCTCGCGGTCGGCCGGAATCGGTACACGGAGGCGCTCTACGAGCGCGACTACGCGTTCGAGCAGCATGTGGTGAAGACGCTCTCGCCCGAATGCCTGGCCTTCGTCGGCTGGGAGAGCGCCCCTGTTGTCAACGCGCAGGGCGAGTGGCTTCGCGACAACGAACGCGGGCCGTTGTACGCCGCGTACGCGTTTCTGGAGGACCTCGGGGTACGCTGGTTCTACCCTGGCGACTGGGGCTGGTACGCGCCGCAGGAGGCCACACTGACCGTCGGCGAGTACGACCTCGACCGCACTCCGGCGACCACCATCCGCTGGGGCATCAACGCCGGGGGCGGCGAGGATGCGGCCTGGAACGCCGAGGTCGGAACGTGGGCCGTCCGCAGCCGGCTGAACACGTGGCTGTGGAGCGCCGCCGACAAGGGCGGCTACATCAGCGTGGCCTACGGGGGTCATAACTTCCACCAGATCTTCCCGCCCGACGCCTACTTCGAGGCGCACCCGGACTGGTTCCCCCAGATCAACGGCCGCCGCGTGCGCGAGGGGCAGCTGTGCCTGTCGAACCCGGAGGTTGTGCAGCGCTTCGCGGAGGCGGCCCTCGCCAGCTTCGCCGGGGACAGCGACTGCCGGTTCTTCCCCGTCTGGCCGAACGACAGCGGGGTCGGCTGGTGTGAGTGCGACGCCTGCCGGGCGATGGACGGGCCCACCGGTAACGTCGCCGACCGGCTGATGAAGTTCACCAATCAGGTGGCGGAGATCACAGCGCGCCAGTACCCGGACCGCATCATCTTCACCGCCGCCTACACGCCCGCGTACTTCGACCCCCCGACCACCGTGCAGCCCGCGAGCAACGTCTGGGTGCAGGTCTGCCGGTACTGGCCCGTGGGCGACTCCACCAGCACCCATCGCAACCAGATGACCGAGCAGGCGCAGCACTACTACCGCGCGGTGCAGGAGTGGGCCGCCCTGTGCCCCACGTTCCTGTACACCTACTACGGCTTCTACGGATCGGACCTGTACTATCCCATTGTGTACCAGCTCTTCGAGGACTGGCCGGCGAAGGTGGACTGGGGCGTCAGAGGCGGTTACGCCCAGACCAGCCAGCACTGGGCGACCAATGCGTGGGTGTACTACACCTACCCCCGGGTGATGTTCGACCCCACGTTGGACGAGGCCGCCTTCCGGGAGGACTACTTCGCCGAGTGCTACGGTCGCGGCGGGGAGGCGATGCGCGCGTTCTTCGAGGCGGTCGAGCGCAAGTTCCGCGCGACGCCCTGCCTCCTGGAGTGGGAGACGGTGGAGGGCGTCCTGACCCCCGAGCTGCTGACCGAGATGGAGCGGCACGTGGCCGCCGCCGAGGCCGCGAGCGCCGAGGATGACTCACGCACGCGGGCCCGCGTTGCAGTGGTGCGGGAGGGCTTCGAGTATGCAAAGCAGTACCTTGGGTTCCGGCAGCTGCTGAAGCAGGCGCAGTCGGGGGATCGGGCGGCGCGGGAGCCGGCCCTGGCGGCGCACCGCGAGGTCTCAGGGACGCGGGCGGGGCTGGCGGCGCGTGGGCTGCTCGGGGCCAACGAGCACAGCGCCGCGGGCGAGGTCGCGATGCTGGAGCTCGATCTGACCGCGCTACCGGCAGGCCCGTTTCAGTACAGCGACTACCTGAAGCAGGGCGGCAGCCTCCCCTTGCACGCGCAGAAGAACACCCTCCTCGTCGAGTACTGGGGCTTGCGGCTGCCCCCGGGCGGCGCGGGGCAACTCACCTACGAACTGGGCTCGCGCGTCGCCGCGTGGGACACGCTGCGGGTGTCGTTCGTCATGGACGGGCACTCGGTCCCGACCGCCCGCGTCGAGGTGTCGGTGGACGACGGCGCGACTTGGGTCGAGGCAACGGAGGCCCTGGACAACGGCGTGCGCACCGGCACGTGGGACGTCAGCGAGGTCGCCCGCGGTCGGGGCTCCGTCCTCGTGCAGTACTCTTGCCGGAACGAGGCCGCCGAGCCCGCGTACGTGCTCACGAACGTCTCCTTCAGCGGCAACCTGTCCCGAAAGTGAGCCGACTCCTGCTCACGCAAAGGGGATTAGAGATGCGACGGTATCTCGTGCTCACCATCCTGATCGCCCTGCCGGCGGCGTGCCCGGCCGCCGGCGTCCGCCCGCACCCGGCATGGCGCAACGCCCTGGCGCCAAAGGGCGAGCCCGGCCCACTCCTGACGCTCGCCGAGGGCGGCCGGACGGCCTACACGATCCTCCTCCCTGAGCGTCCGCGCGGCCCGGAGCGGACGGCCGCCGAGCACCTCGCGCAGTGGCTGGGGCAGATGACCGGGGCCTCGTTCCCCGTCGTGGTCGAGTCGCCCAGTCAGCCGCCGGGCGGCCCTTGCCTCAGCGTCGGCCGGACGCGCCTGCGTTCGGCATGCCGCGTGCCTCGCCCGGCGGTCGACCTGGGCCGCGACGGGTACGCGATTCAGGCCGCCGGAGCCCACCTGTTCCTGACCGGCGGGACGCGGCGCGGCATCGTGAACGCGGTCTACTCGCTGCTGCAGGAGGACCTCGGTTGCCGCTGGTACTTGCCCCAAACCGATCCGGTCATCCCGCGACGGCCGACGCTGCGGCTCCGCCCGGTCGAGCGGTCCTACCGCCCGATCTTCGAAGATCGGCGCGACCCGTACTACGGCGACGTGGCCTACGACCCCGACTGGTCGATCCGGAACCGCACCTACGCGCTCACGGCGGCGGTGCCGGCCGCGGCAGGAGGCTACCCCCGGTTCTGGCCCTCCTTCGTGCACACGTACGATGCGCTCGTGCCGCCCTCGAAGTACTTCGCGGAGCATCCCGAGTACTTCTCCGAGATCGCCGGCAAGCGGCAGCCCTTCCAGCTCTGCACCACCAACCCGGAGGTGCGCCGGATCATCATCGATCAGATCCTCGTGGCGCTGCGAGCGGACCCGGGCGTGCAGATCGTGGATGTCTCCCCGAACGACCGCCGCGACTACTGCGAGTGTGCCGAGTGCAAGGCGATCGATGACGCCGAGGGCACGAAGATGGGAACCCTCCTGACGCTCATCAACCTGATCGCCGACGCGGTGAACGAGGAGTTCCCCGGCGTGCGCATCACGACGTTGGCCTACCTGGACACGGTGGTTCCGCCGAAGTCCATCCGCCCGCGCGACAATGTGCTGCTCTGGCTCTGCACCGACGCCCACGCGTGGAGTAACCCGAACCTCTTCGTGTGGGAGACGGACACGTTCTCTCGCTCCATGCGCCGTTGGCAGGCCGCCGGAGCGCACATGGTGATCTGGGACTATCCGTCGTCCTTCTGTTACATGCAGCCGAACCTGAACCTGCGCGTGGTCGCGGAGAACGTGCGCTGGTTCGCGGAGCATGGCGCGACGGGCATCTTCTACCAGTGCATGCACAACTGGAACCGCGCCGCCGATCACAGCTACCTGCGCGGTTGGGTCTGGGCGCAGCAGGCGTGGGACCCGTACCTGGACACGCGAGCCCTCGTGCGCGACTTCAACTACGGCTTCTATGGCATCGCCGCGCCGCCCCTGCAGCGCTACGATGAGATGCTCCAGGACGCCTGGGAGGAGTGGCGCGGCCACCGGGGGCAGGAGGGTTACGAGGGGCCCGTGGACGCCGCCTTCGCCCAACGGGGCCTCAGCCTGATGGAGGAGGCGTTGGCGCTGGCGGACGGCGACGCCGAGCTGGTCAGGCGCATCGAGATCGCGAAGCTCCCGCTGCTCTTCGTGGTGCTGCAGGCCGGGCGGCAAGGCCCGCGGGAGCCGTACCTGGCCCTCGTCGATGACTTCGAGCGCATCGCGCGCGGGGCGAACGCGCAGTTCGTGGAGAACGCCTTCCAGAACCCCGACCTCGACCCGAAGCTCACGTACTGGCGCGAGAAGGCGGGCCTCGACCCCAGCAAGATCAGCTGCCTCCCCCTCGGCAACGACTGGCGGTTCCAGCCCGACCCGGCCGACGCCGGGGTCGCCGAGCAGTGGTACGCGCCCGAACTCGACGACTCAGACTGGGCGACGGTGCGTTCGGACACGGGGAACGGCTGGGAGGCCCAGGGCTTCCCAGGGCACCACGGTTACGGCTGGTACCGACAGACGTTCACGGTAACTGACGAGGCGCTGCGGCAGGAAAGCCTGCGCCTGTTCTTCGGAGCGGTGGACGAGCAGGCGTGGGTCTACCTCAACGGACAGCCGGCCTTCGAGCATACCGTCCAGACCACCGGCCAGCCCGTCGAGATTCTGTGGACCACCCCCTTCGGCTTCGACCCGCGACCCTTCCTCAAGCCCGGCGAGAACACGCTGGCCGTGCGGGTCCACGACACCCTCGGCATGGCGGGCATCTGGAAGCCCGTGACCGTGGTCTGGGGCGAGATCAACTGTAGCCCCATGCTGCTGGAGGAGACGATTCGGCTGAAGGCGGAGGGTCAGTAGCTCGGAGGAGGTATGCGGGCCATGCATGTGCTGATTGCCGCTGCGCTCGTCGCCGGTTCCGCGCAAGTCCGTGCCGCGCTGCCGCTGATCCCCGTGCCGCAGGAGATCGAGGAACTCAGCGGCGCCTTCGCGCTGACCGAGCGGGTCACGATAGCGGTCTACCCCGCCGAGGACGCCGACCTCGACTTCGCGGCCGATCAAGCGGCCCGGGAACTCGGCTGTCAACGCGGGACGGAAGGCGCGATCCTCGTCGGCCTCCCGGCAATGAACGCGCCCTTCGCGGCGCTCTGCCGGGAGGCGGGGTGCCTCCCGGACGAGGCCCTGGGCGATCAGGGGTATGTGCTGCTCGTTACGCCGGAGCGGGTCCTGATCGCCGCGAATGGCGGGGCGGGCGCCTTCTACGGCGTGCAGACGCTGCTCCAGCTCGCGCAGATCGGCGAGGGGCGGGAGGTCCCGTGCGTCCGCACCCGCGACTGGCCCGTGCTGAGGTGGCGCGGCGTTCTGACCGATCAAAGCCGCCAGGCCGTGCCGAAGGTCGACACATACAAGCGGATGATCCGCGAGCTGGCGCGCTACAAGATCAACTTCGTCTCGATGCACCTGGAGCACACCTTCGTCGTCGAGAAGCACCCGCTCATCAGCGAGGGCACGGGGGCGCTCACGGCGGCCGAGACGCGCGAGATCTGCGAGTACGCGCGCCGGTACCACTGCCTCTTCTTCCCCTCGTTCGAGGCCTTCGGGCACCAAGCGCACATCTTCAAGCACCTCGAGTACGCCGGTCTCGCCGAGAGCGACTGGAAGTACTCCTTCGCGCCGACGGTCGAGGGCACGTACAGCCTGCTTGGCGACATGTTCGACGAGATGTGTCCGGCCTTCACCGGCACCGACTTCTTCAACGCGGGCAGCGATGAGGTCGGCGATCTGGGGGCGGGCAAGAGCAGAGCCCTCGCCGACCGAATCGGCAAAGCGGCCCTTTACGCGCAGCACATGAACCGGGTGCACGACCTGCTGAAGGCGCGCGGCAAGCGGATGATGATGTGGGGCGACATGCTCCTACAGCACCCCGAGGCGATGGACCTCATCCCCCAAGACACGATCATCATGGACTGGCACTACGGGGCAGAGCACGACTACCCCTCCATCACGCAGTTCCGCGAGAGAGGCTTCGAGGTGTTCGTTGTACCCGCGCTGTCGAGCTGGTGCCGACTCTTCCCCGACTACACCCTCGCGCTGGAGAACATGGAGTGGCTCATCCGACGCGGCCGCGAGCAGGGCGCGATCGGCTCGATGACGTGCAACTGGGGCGACGACGGCAACGAGAACCTCACCGCATTCTGCTACTACGGGTGGCTCTTCGCGGCGGAGTGCTCGTGGGGCGCGCAGCGGGAGGCCATCGACCGGGTCGCCTTCGATGGCGCGTTCTGCCGGCAGTTCTTCGGGACTCCCTCCGATGGCCCGGCCAGGGCTACGCATCTCCTGACTGAGGCGAACCAGGCGCTCAGCCGCGATACGACCACAAACCGCGGCCTGTTCCATGACGACCCGTTCACCGGGAGACTGACGGTCGCCCCGCCTCGCGCGAGCCAGTGGCAGCGCCTGCGGCGCCTGGCGACGGAGGCTCGGTCCGCGACCGAGGAGGTGGGCAAGCCGCCCCGCAACCCGGATGTGCTCGAAGCCATGGACTACGCCGCACGCCGGAACCTCTTCGTGGCGCAGAAGGCGGAGACGATGGAGCGCGCCCGGAAGGTCTACCAAGAGGCGTTCGATCAGGGCGCCCCCGACGGGCTGCCCACGACGAGAGAGGTCGTAGGCCTCCTTGAGGGCTTGCGCGGCCAGCTGAGCGAACAGCGCGAGCAGTTCGTCGCGCACTGGAATGCGGAGAACCGACCGGAGGGCATCGAGTACATCCTTGGCCGGTTTGATGCGCAGTTGGCGTCGTTGGATGGCCGAGCGGGCGCGCTGGCGCAGGCCCTGGACCGGGGCGAGCTCCCGGCTCCGGAGGGCCTCGGCCTGAGCGACCGGCGGGTTCGCCGGGAGTTGGCGTCTGCTTCCGCGGAGCTGCCTCCATGCGCTGACCCGTGGGCGGTTCCCGAGGCCGAAGTGCGAGTGCCCCTACAGCTGAGTGCCGGCTCCCACACCCGGGTGCGCCCGCCCGTCCTCGTGGAGTTTGCGGCGCGTCGAGTGTTGGGTGAGGCCGGCGCACCGCCGGCGCGGCTCCTGGCCGAGGGCGTGCAGGTTCCCGCCCAGATCATCCCGCGGGTCGGCGAGGAGCCCGCGCGGTTGGCGTTCATCTGGCCGGGCACGATCCCTGCTGGTGAGGAGCGGTCAGCCGCCCTGTACATCGGGTCCGAGGAGGCGCCCCCATCAACGCAGGACGTGCAGGCCGCGGCGACGCCGGCAGGCGTGTCGGTGCGGGACACGCGGTACGAGGCCCTCGTCGGCACTGAGGGCGCGCATGTCTTCACTTGGAAGCTAGCCGCACTGGGCGGGCTGGATGTCACGGAGCCCGGAGAGAGCGGCTGGGCCGGCTGGTTCGATGATCCCCGCGTCCGTACCGATCCCTTCGCTCTGGAGGTCGTCGCCGCGGGGCCGGTGGTTGCCATCGTCCGCGCCTCCCTGGAAGGCGACTACGAGAAGCTCTTCTACTTCTGGGCAGGCTTGCCGTACGCCGAGTGCGTGCTCAGCGATGGCACCGGGATGAGTTGGGCGTTCGACTCGACCGCCAACTTCGCGGCGGACTCGCCGATGCCGGGAACGGCGTACCTTAGCAGCGGCTTCAGCGGGCCCGTTCCCGCGAGCACGGAGCTCGTCCAGGTGCCCGAGGGCGGGGCGCAGGCGTGGTGGTGCTGCAAGACGCGGGCGGACGGGCTGACGCTGGGGCTGATCACACCTGTCGAGCCGACGCGGATGAAGGTCGGCCCCGGCGGCGGTTGGGGCGGGGTGGGGATCGAGGGCTCGAACCCGGCTCAGTACTTCGTGGTCTACTGCGATGTCGATCCTCGCGGCCCGGCGGCGGTGGAGGAGGTCTACCACACGCTCGCCCGAGACGATCCAATCACGGTGACAATCGGCAAGCCGGAGGTGCGGCCGTGAGCCGCGCCATCGTGGACCTCACTCGCCCGATCCTCGACGGCCAACCGACTTGGCCGGGGGATGTGCCGATCCGGCTGTGGATCCACGATGAGTTCACCCGCATCGGCGGCATTCAGCTCGGCACGCACGCCGGCACGCACCTGGATGCGCCGTACCACTGGTTCGCCGACGGCGCCACGGTGGACCGCGTGCCTCTGGAGCGGTTGGTCGGCCCGGCGCGGGTGATCGACCTGTGCGGGCGCGGCCCGGAGCTGAGTTGCGCGGAGCTGATTGTGGCGTGCGGGGAGACGCGACCGGGTGAGCGGTTGTTGCTGCATACGGGATGGGCCGGGGACATCACGGCCGAGGGCTGGGGTCACCTCTCCGGAGAAGCGGCCGAGTGGCTGGCGGGGCAGGCGCCGGCGCTGGTGGGCATCGATACGCCCTCCGTCGACGGCCCGCCCTCGGGGGACGCCCACGCCGCCTTGCTCGGAGCCGGGATACCGATCCTGGAGCTGCTGACGAACCTGGGCGAGGTGGGGGGCGCAGACTTTGCGCTGGTGGCGCTGCCCTTGTCGGTAGTCGGCCTGGACGGCGCCCCGGTGCGAGCGGTAGCGCTGGTAGGATCGACGGTGAAGGGAGCCTCTGACCATGGCGCGCCGTCTGGGGGTTCATCTGGGTGAAGCAGCGCTGCTGGCGGCGGCCCTCGGCGGCTGCCGCGGGGGCGGCGCGCAGCCGGACGCGGAGCTCTTCCCCTTCACGATCCCCTGGGACGACGACGCGCCCAGCGTCGCGAATGTGAGCGAGTGGAACGAGAAGCCCGCCGGCAAGAGCGGCTTCATCACGGTGCAGGACGGCCACTTCATCGACGGGGCGGGACGGCGCGTCCGGTTCCTGGGGACCAACCTGACCCTGGCGGCGGCCCTTCCGCCGCATGACGTCGCGGAGAAGGTCGCCCGCCGGATGGCGAAGTTCGGGATCAACCTCGTCCGCCTCCATCGCCTGGACGCCTTCGTGTACCCCCGCGGCCTCCTGGATGGCAGCCAGCTCGACCACCAGCACCTCTCACCCGAGGCTCTCGACCGCCTCGACTACTTCGTCTATCAGCTCCGGGAGAACGGGATCTACTCCAACCTGAATCTCTACTGCTCGCGGAAGCTGACGGAGGTGGACGGGATCGAGGCGGCCCGGGCTCTCCCGCCGATGCACAAGGGGGTCAGCAACTTCCATCCGCGCCTGATCGAGCTGCAGCGGGCCTATGCGCGGGACTTGCTGACCCATGTGAACCCCTACACCGGCAACGACTACGCGGTCGAGCCGGCCGTCGCGATGGTTGAGATCAACAACGAGAACGCCATCGCGAAGTCCTGGCGCGACGGGGAGATTGACGCCCTGCCCGACTACCTGCAGGGGCTGCTGGATGAGCGGTGGCAGACGTGGCTGCGGGGGAAGTACGCGGACACGGCAGCGCTGCAGGCGGCGTGGGGCGAGGGCGCGCAGGCGGTCGCGGGGCCCGAGTTGCTGCGGAACGGCGACTTCGCCGAGGGCACGGCCGGATGGACGCTCCAGCTCGGGGGCGCAGCGGCCGCCGACTTCACGATCACCGACGACGGTCCGGAGGGCAAGCGCGCGGCCAGAATCTCAGTCACCGCGACCTCGACGGCTCCGTGGCACGTGCAACTCCGCCAGGCCGGTCTCCCGGTGGAACAGGGCCGGGCGTACAGGCTGGCCTTCTGGGCGAAGGCCGCTCCGGACCGGCAACTGGCCGTGAGTTGCGCGCGGGGAAGCGCGCCGGGCGGCGCGCTGGGCCTGAGCGATGCGGCGAAGCTCACCGGACAGTGGCAGAGGCTTGAGTTCACCTTCCGGGCCTCGGCGACGGATCCGCAGGCCCAGGTTCGGATCGGCGGCCTGGCTCTGCAGGCGGGGGCGGTGTGGATCGCCGGGGGCTCACTGCGGGAAGGGGGCGTCGGCCGCCTGGGAGCCCGCGAGTCGCTGGAGCAGGGCACGATCGGTCGCCCGCGTCGGGGGCAGATCAGCGGCCGCAGCGCTTCCTGCGTCCGGGACTACCTCACGTTCCTCGCGGACCTGGAGACCGAGTACTGGACCGGAATGCACACGTACCTGAAGCAGGACTTGGGCGTGCGGCAGCCGGTCACCGGCACCCAGATGGGGTGGACGCCGCCTCAGACGCACACGGCGATGGAGTTCCTCGACACCCACGCCTACTGGCAGCACCCGGTGTACGCCGATCGGCGCGGGGACCCGACCAACTGGCGGGTCGGCAGCGAACCCATGACCGACGCGCCGCCCGGCACGTTGGCCCGGCTGGGCGCCCTGCGGGTCGACGGGGCGCCGTACACCGTCAGTGAGTACAACCACCCGGCCCCCAACACACACGCGTCTGAGGCCTTCCTCCTGCTCGGCGCTTACGGCGCGCTGCAGGACTGGGATGGGCTGGTCCAGTTCATGTATGGCAACGATGACCAGTGGGAGTTCGACCGAATCGCCGGGTTCTTCGACCTGAGGGCCCACGCGACCCAGCTGGTGACGCTGCCGGCCGCAGCCGCCCTCTTCCGACGAGGCGACGTCGACCCCGCCCGGGAGGCGGCCGTCGCCCACACGAACCCCGAGCAGATCGCCGCGATGGGCGCCGTGGACCCGCTGGCGGGCGCCCTCGCCACGGCCTACGGCATCGACCCGCGCACGGTGCTGAGCCACCGGGTCGCGCTTTCGCTGGAGGACGGGGCGCCCGGTGTGCGGGGACCCTCCCAGCCGCTGACGCCCGCGCCGGGGGCGTACGCGTCGGACACCGGCCAGCTGCTCTGGCGCGGCGGGCCGGGTTCCGGCCGGGTGACGGTGAACACGCCGCGGTCGAAGGCATTCGTCGGGCGAGCGACCCAGGGCGCGGAGGCGCTCGGAGAAGTGACTCTGGAGATCGGGAAGACGCGACAGGACTGGGCCGCGATCACTTTGACAGCCATGGATGGGCCGGACTTCGTGTCCCCCGGTCGCGTTCTGCTCACCGCTACGGGTGACTTTGCCAATACCGGCTGGAGTCGGCAGGCGGAGGGTGACCGGGTGACCGTCCGGGACCAGTGGGGGCGTGCGCCCGTGCTTGTAGAGGGAATCCCGGCGACGATTACCCTGCCCGTCGCCGCCTCGCGCGTGAAGGCCCATGCCCTGGACGGCAGCGGCGCGCGCGCCGGGGAGGTTCCCGTCGCCGGCGACGCGCAGGCGGTTCTGACCATTGGGCCGCAGTACCGCACCCTGTGGTACGAGATCGCCATCGAGTAGGCCCTAACCCGGGGGTGTGACGACCATCACGGCTCGGGAGGCGCCGCAGACGAAACCTCTACCGCCTGTAGGAGGTCGTTACCAGTGTGCCGGACCGCGCTTCTCCCCCTGCCGCTCACGGACGGGCCCTGACAGCGCCTAGGCGGATGCGGTTCGGCACAACCCCACTGACCCGGGCCCGAACCCCGACGACCATTCCAACGTCAATGAGAGGGAAGGCAGGAATCCGGCGCCCCGTGGCGAAGAGGGATGGGCGGGGAATCGATCTGCAGTCAGTGGGGTTTGTAGTGACTGCTGCGGGAACTCTCCTCCCTCCGGACGCGCTCAGCTCCGGTATTGGCCGCAAGCGGGGTGCGCTTGGGCGGGTGGACTGCGTGGTGGATTCCCACAGAGAGGACGTTGATCGGCCCAAACCCGGGATGGGACGACGCACCTGCCTGTTGGTGCGCGGGGTGATCTGCCCTCTTGGCCTCTCCCGGAGTCGGGCGGACGGAGTTCGGCGGTTATGGGGTTTGCACAGGCTCAGCGATGCGGCTGAGACACTGAATGGCCCGGGCGAGGGCGCCCGGTGCAGGGACCGCGACCTGACCTGGCAGCGCGGCCCTGATGAGATAGGAGGCAAGGCACTTGTCACGTCCCACAGTCCTATACATCGAGGATGAAGAGGCGGCCGTCGAGCAGGTGAGGCAGGCACTTGAGCGAGAGGGTTTTGACGTTTGCACTGCGGCGACGGGGGCGCAAGGGATCGAGGAGGCGTTGCGCCTGAAGCCGGACCTGATCTTGCTGGACCTGGTGTTGCCGGAGGTGGGCGGGCTTGAGGTGTGTCGCCGGATTCGCGGCGAGCTGAATGTCCCCATCATCATGCTCACCGTGAAGGGCGAGGAAGTTGATCGGGTCGTGGGGTTGGAGATCGGCGCGGACGACTACGTGGCCAAGCCGTACAGCCCCCGTGAGCTGGTGGCGCGGGTCCGCGCGATGTTGAGGCGGTCGGTACTGATCAAGGAGGCGGCCGAGCGCCAGAAGACGCTGACGTTCCCCGGGCTGGAGATCGATCTGCCCACCCGGACCGTCAGGGCCGACGGCGAAGCGGTCCACTTGACACCGAAGGAGTTCGACCTCCTGTACCATATGGCGTCTCAGCCGCGTCACGTCTTCTCGCGGGAGCAGATCCTCGAACAGGTGTGGGGCTACCCCACCCGCGGCGGGGACCTGCGGACGGTCGATACCCACATCAAGCGCCTGCGGAAGAAGCTGCAGGAGGGGCGTGGGGATCACCCGTGGAGCATGGCGACGGTCTGGGGCGTCGGGTACAAGTTCGAGATCGCTCCGTAGTCCTGAGGTGTGGGCGCAGCGCCCCGGTGGCCGGGAGGGCCCAGATCCTCCCGGTTGCCGGGCGCTGCGTCGGTGGTCAGCCTGACCCCTCACCTGCCGCGCCGCCCTCCATCAGGAGGCGGTACATCTCCGTTGCCGCGAGCACTTCCTTCATGCCAACCCACTCCTCCGCCGTGTGAGCCTGGGCGATGTCGCCGGGCCCCACGACCACCGAGATGATCCCTACGTCGGCGAACTTGCTCGCGTCGGTGCCGTAGTGCACAGCCGCCGTCTCCGCGTCGGTGACGCTCCGGGCGGCCGCCAGCACGGTCTGCACCCAAGGGGCGCCCTCAGGGGTCTCCAGCGGGGAATCTCGCAGGATCTCGCTCACTTCCACCTGCTCATCCACGCCGGCCTCGGCGAGCAGGGCCTCGATGGACGCGGCTACCTCGGGGAGCGCCTCGCCGGGCACGACGCGCCGATCCACCGCGATCGTGCAGCGGTCGGGCACAGTGTTCACCGTCTGCCCCCCCTCAATCGTGCCCACGCTGAGCGTCCGGGGCCCCAACCGCGGGTGGGGGGGCAACGCCTGCAAGACCTTCGCGTGCTCCTCCAGCGCCCGGATCACCGACGCCATGCGGTAGATGGCGTTGTCCCCCTCCCAGGGCGTTGCGGCGTGAGCCGACCGCCCGTTGGCGAGCACCCGCCAGCGAACCGCCCCCTTATGAGCCGTGACCACCCGTAGCCGCGTGGGCTCGCCGACCAAGGCGTAGTCCGTGCGGAAGCCCGACTGGACGAGGTGCGCAGCGCCGCCGAAGGTGTACTCCTCGTCGACGGCCGCACACAGCCATACGTCTGCCGACGGCGTCCGCCGCTGTGCCTGGACCAGGGCCGTCAGCATGGCGGCGAGCGACGCCTTGGCATCACAGGCGCCCCGCCCGTACAGTCGGCCCTCGCGCTGGACGGGTTCGAAGGGCGCGATGCTCATGCGCTCCACCCGCACCGTGTCCATATGCGTCTCGAACAGGACCGACCCTGGGCGCCTGCGACCGGGAACGTGGGCTAACACGTTGTCCCGCCCTGGGTAGACCGGCCGGCGCTCCGCCCGGATCCCGTGGCGTTCCAGAAACCGCACTACATAGTCGGCGACGCGCGCCTCGCCGAACTCCGGCTCCTCCCGCGGGGAGCCCATCGGGTTCACGCTGGGGATGGCGACCAGATCAGCCAGGACATCGATGACGTCGGGCATGGGCTCCCTCCGGCGCGCGGAGCGCGTCGCCGGCTGTGTGCGCCATTCGGGGGCAGGTTCCCTTGTCGGGAGCGGACGGGCCTGTGGGAGGGGTCAGACGGCAAGTCGGCGTTGGGCGGAACGCAGACGCTTCTGGGCGTACATGGCCGCATCGGCGCGGCAGAGCAGCTCGCCCAGGGCGCAGGGGTGGGCCGGATCGTACTCGGCGACCCCGACGCTGATCGACAGCTGGAAGCGCCGCCCCGGCTCGGTGTTGCGTACCTCCAGGTTGCGCTGCAGGCGCTGAACCAGAGCGTCGGCCCGGCTGCGGGTGCAGCCGGTCAGCAGCACCACAAACTCATCGCCGCCCAGGCGGCCGATGGTGTCGGACTCGCGGAAGGTGAGACTCACCAGGTCGGCGGCGTCGATGAGGGCCCGGTCGCCCTCATCATGCCCCCACGTATCGTTGACCTGCTTGAGGCCGTCCAGGTCGGCGAAGACGACCAGCAGCCGTTGGTCGGTGCGGTCGGCCATCCGCACCTGCTGCTGGGCCAAGGCCATGAAGCCGCGTCGGTTGTTCAGCCCCGTCAGCTCATCGATGGTCGACATCATCCGTAGCTGCTGGAGCGTCCGGTGCCGTCCGATCGCGTAGCGCAGCGACCGCGCCAGCACCTCGGGCGTCAGGTCGCTCTTGGCGAGGTAGTCCTGGGCGCCGTGTTGCACGGCCTCCACGCCCATGCTCTCGTCATCGAGCCCGGTCAGCACGATGATCGGCACATGAGCAGCCCGAGTATGGACCTGCGCCAGCGTATCCAGCCCTACGGCGTCAGGCAGGTGCAGGTCCAGCAGCACTGCGCCGAAGGGCGCGTCTTCCAGCCGATCCAGACCCTCGGCCAGCCGGCCTACGGTCTCCACGGCAAACGTCCGATCCGGGTCCTCCGCCAGCAGCTCGCGGACGAGGCGGGCATCGCCGTCGTTGTCCTCGATGAGCAAGACTGCCGTCCGAGTGTCGCCGGGTGCGGCCACGGGGATGAGACCCTCCTTGCCATCTGCGCTCCCGCGCAGTCCGGCACCTCCGGGCATGTGCCGGGGTTCCTCCTTCCACGAACCGGGCCGTGACCCTCAACGAAATGTGGCGGTCCGGGCCCAGGAAGTCAGCCATCGCGGCGAAGGTCGCGGGGACGCCTGGAACGAACGCCTGCTCCATGAGCAAGCCGCGACGCAACATGCTCCTGATCACCAGCGACCAGCAGCACTGGAACACGCTGGGTTGCCTGAACCCCGAGGTCAGGACCCCCAATCTGGACCGCTTGGCCGCCGAGGGAACGCTCTACACCCGCGCCTACACCGTGAACCCCACGTGCACCCCGACGCGCGCGTCGATGTTCACGGGCCTCTACCCCAGCCAGCACGGCGCCTACTCGCTGGGGACCAAGTTGTCGGAGGATGTGCCGACCCTCGGGGGGTTGCTGACGGGGCACGACTACCGCTCGGCGCTCGTGGGCAAGGCGCACTTCCAGCCCCTGCGCGGCACCGAGGAGTACCCGTCGTTGGAGTCCTGCCCGGTGATGCAGAACCTCGACTTCTGGCGTAACTTCCACGGCCCGTTCTACGGCTTCGAGCGGGTCGAGCTGGCCCGCAACCACACCGACGAGGCCCATGTCGGCCAGCACTATGCGCTCTGGATGGAGGAGCGGGGCCTGAGCAACTGGCGCGACTACTTCCGCCCGCCGACCGGCACGAACGACCGTCAGCGGCGGAAGTGGCTCATCCCCGAGGCGTTCCACTACGACGCCTGGATCGCCGACCGGACCAACGCGCTGCTCGAGCAGTACGCGCGGTCGGGAGACAACTTCCTGCTCTACGCGAGCTTCTTCGACCCGCACCCCGCCTACCTCGTGCCCGAACCGTGGGACACGCTCTACGACCCCGCCGCGCTGACCGTACCGCAGGCGACGCCGGGCGAGCACGACCGGAATCCGCCGCACTTCCGCTTGACGCAGGAGCCCCGCCCCGACTTCACCCCCTGGCGCGTCAGCGGACAGGGCTTGCACGGGTTCCACTCGCACCTCCACGACCCCGAGGAACTGCGGAAGGACATCGCAACCTACTACGGCATGATCACCCTCATGGACAAGTACATTGGGGTGATCCTCGACCGGCTCGACGCCCTGGGTCTGGGCGAAGACACTCTGGTCCTCTTCAGCACCGACCACGGGCACTTCTTCGGTCACCACGGCCTCGTCGCCAAAGGCGCCTTCCACTACGAGGACATGGTCAAGGTGCCCTTCATCGTGCGGCAGCCCGGCACCGTTCCCGCCGGTGTCCGGAGCGACGCGCTCCAGTCCCTGGTCGATCTGTCCCCCAGCTTCCTGGGGCACCTCGGCGTGCCGATCCCGCGCACGATGACCGGCCTCGATCAGTCCCCCGTCTGGCGCGGGGAGCGAGAGCGCGTGCGGGACCATTGTCTCATCGAGGACCGCCACGAGCCCGACACGATCCACGTGAAGACCTACGTGGACGACCGCTACAAGCTCATCGTCTACTACCGGCGGGACTATGGGCAGCTCTACGACCTGCGTGAGGACCCCGGCGAGGTCAACAACCTCTGGGACGACCCGGACAGCCAGCCGCTCAAGCACGACCTCATCCTGAAGCTGCTCTACGCCGAGATGGGCAGCGAACCCGTCTGGATGCCAAGGGTCTGGGGGGCGTGAGGCACGGGCAAGCACGTCGCCCGTGCCTCACACCCTTGCGCCACGTGGTGGCGAGACCGAGATGCACCCCGGCATCCACTGGAGGCCTTCCACGGCGCGGACCGGCTAGTGGAGGCCGGCTTCCACCGCGTGCAGCGGCGTGGCCCGTGCCAGGCTGCCCAATGGGGTACCCGTTGCTCGGCGTCCCACCGGGGGCGATGGCTCCCTCTGCCCTTCAGGGGCTGCCCGCGCGTCAGCTCCAGTAGCCAGCCTTGCACTCCCACCGCGTACACACATGCTGGCACGCGATGGACCTAGGGCCGCACACCCCATTGTAACAGCAGGTGCAGGTCTTCCTGTGGGTCGTTGCGTCGCAGACCGCGTAGCGACAGTCACAGCCCTTGGAGCCGCCGTTCGGGCCTGTCCCCAACGCCATGGAGTACCGCTCCCGGCTCTGGCTGAGGCTGGCTGCTCCCGTGAAGCCTGGCGTTCTCATGTCAGACTCTCCTCTCAGTGTGCGCCGACTTGCGGTGTGTCTAGCGGCCATGGTACTCGCACAACTTGGTGACCAGGAACGGGAACTGCTCGGTGACGTCCACCCGGCAGGACCGTTCCTGCACGGCGTCGACCTGGTGCGAACGGGGAGCACGACGGGACACCGCCGCACGGGGCTCCCTCCGCGCTCCATGACCCGCGTTGTGGGAGGGCGCACCGGGATGGTCGGTTGACTGCCTGCTCCCAGGCAGCGAGGTACGGGGCCCGGTGCCCTCCGTCAGGCGTGCTCGCCCCGCTAGGGCTCCCAGTGGCCGGTCGGCACTTCGCTACAGACGACTGGGCCCGCGCAGCTCAGGGTGTGGTAGCATAGCCCGAACGGGGTGCATCTCTCCACTGGACGGCAGTAACTGGGCAGACACAGGGTCCTGCGCCCATCGACTACCCAGTGGCACTTCCCCGCCGGTACGGGAGGACAGTCGGCGCCCGGGCTCATCGGGACCCGAACAGCCCACCTCTCCTCTCCTTCACAGATGTACCAAAGCGTCTTGCACGGGGGCACCGCAGGCGAATACCGTTCGCCCCCGTGAACGAGGCTGGCAGTCGCCGTGAGACCTGGCGTTCCCACTTGAGCACCTCCTCTTGCCAGGGGACAGGTTGTCGGCCCGTCTAGCGATCGTAGTACTCGCGCAGCTTGGTGACCAGGAACGGGAACTGCTCGGTGACGTCCACCCGGCAGGACCACTTCTGCTCCACGTCGGTCCTCCGGTTGCGGTAGGCGAAGACGACGGTGACGATGTTGCGCGCCCCGCTGAGTCGCGAGGGCACGACCTCGACCCCGGCCAAGGAGCACTCCTGGCCGTGGAGCTCGGCCGTCTTGTGGTAGATGTCGGGGTAGCGAACGGCCAGGTAGTTGAGCGCGCGGTGCTCGTCGGTGGCGCCGGCATTGTCGGCCAGCTCGAGGATCCGGCAGAGCAACTCATCCGCGGAGGAAGCCACGTTCCGGCCGCCCTCGGTCTGACCCGCGGCCGCAACCTCCTGGACCAGGGACGCGACATCGAAGGAGTACAACTGGGTGAAGGCCACGATCGGGAGGCTCAGGCCGCCGCAGAGGTCCGGCGGCGCAACCGGGCCGCGCATCCCGACCACGAGGTCGAGGTCGCTGCAGGTTGTCGAGGGTCGCACGGCTTGCGTCAGGCGCGACAGGTCCTCCGGGTAGGCGGGGCGCAGCAGGTAGGTCTCGATCTCTGCGACGCTGAGCACCCAGCACATCTCCCGCACAATGTACCGGTTGGCCGGGTCGTTGAGCACCCGGCTCAACGCCATCTGGTCCGTCTGGTCGGCGGTGTCGGTCCGCGCCGTGGCTTGGGCGAACTCCTTCTCCAAGCTGAGGCTGGGGAAGCGCGGCTTCACCCGCCCTAGAGCGTACACGTAGGTCGGCTCGACTCCACCGTTGGGGGCTCCGTTCAGCGCGCCCCCGCAGTGGCTGCACTGCCCGCCCTCCGTCGGGGCCGGGAAGCCGGCCTCGCCGGCAACCGTCGCCTCGGGCAGCTCATCCGGTACGTCAACCGACGCAGCTTCGTGTTCGGCGTCCTCCATGACTCACGACCTCCTGTTTCGAAGCTCGCAGGTCTAGCCGTGTCGGCGGCCAGACAGAACGACCCACTGGTTCAGTGTTGCGGCCCGTCGCTCACAGCCTCCGCACGGTCGGATGCCGACAGCCGACGTGAGCCGCTTGATCGCGTCGCCAAGTCCGATGTCCTCGTGAACAATGAACCCCGGGAGCCTCACCTGCACGGGCTCCCTGGTCTTCCCGCCTTCGTCGCGGCTCTCTGGCCTCGGGTCTGCCGTACGCCTCACCTCCCTTCCATGCGTCCTCTGCAGCGTTCGTAGGTCGCCCGGGCATCCAGCAAGGGCGGAACGACCGATCGGCGCCTCGCCCGGGCAGGTGTCGTCACCGCCCACCGTACATCACCCGGGGCAACTCCGGGCACCAGGGCGAGGACCAGGGCGATGACGCCGCTCACGAACGCGGCCGCGGCACTCGTACCGCCGGGCAGCGTCGTGTGGCCCTCCGGGGTCAGACCCCGCAGGAGGCCGCCAGGGGCGAGAACCCCGCGCGCCCCCGCCGATCGGGACAGGTTCGTGTCGGACAAGGGAGCGCCACGCTGGTCACAGGCACCGACAGGGATCACCCATGGGTTTCGGATCAGCGTGGAGCTGCCGATCGCGGCTTGGTTGCCGCTCGCCGCCACGACGAGGACTCCGTGCCGAGCAGCGCGCTGCAAGGCCGCCTCGAGTTCCGCCTCATCCTGCACCGACGGCCGCGAAGCCGCCGCGCTCACGTTGATGATGCGGGCCCCCGCAGTCACGCAGTCCAGGATGGCCCGAGCCAGCTCACCCGCAGGTGCAGTGGGGCCATCAGCGCCCGCTGGGGCCTCCAGGAAGACGGGGCGCACCAGGAGGGTACAGTCGGGGCAGATCCCGGGGGGTGCCTGGGCGCACAAGAGCCCGGCAATGAACGTGCCATGCCCGCAGGCGGCGTTGCCCGGTCGTGTGCAGCCGGAGGGGGGGCCGATGCCGTGGAGGCGTGAGCCGGCGAAGGCCGGGTGGTCGGTCGCTACAGGCCCGTCCACCAGGCCCACGGCGACCGCCGGGTCGCCCCGCGTGTGGGCCCTGAGCGACCCGAGTCCCACAAGGTCGAGGGCCTCCGCCATCAGTGTGGACAAGGGCGACACCCCCCACGGCGAGACACGCCTGCCCGTAGCTACGGCGGGCCTTCTGCCGGACCACCAAATGCGCCCAAGTCAAAGGAGCCTACGTCGTCGGAGGCTAGCGAGACATGCTGAGGCCAAGCACGGCGTCTGAGGAGTGAATCAAGGAGTATTTCCATAGTTCGCCGACCAGACGGATGATTCCTGCACAGTGACGGAAGTCACACCCGGCAGGCGCCGATTGAGGGGCCTGTCGGGGTGGCGTCTGGGGCCTGGCTTGACGGGTCAGCTGTGCATGCTTGCGCGGGTTAGCATGTGTTGCGCGATGACTTCAGGCGAGCGGTTGGCCGGGCGGGCTCCTGGCTTCCCCTCGGCCTGATCTTGCTGGACTCGCCATCGGTTGCCAAGGCGGCAGGGCGCTACCCCGCCTAAGCCACCGAACTCGCGCGAGGATGCAAACCTGTTGTAACCTCTGCCCGGATCGCTTGTCGGGGCGGGGCGCGCGGGCTACAATGGACGGACGCCGGGCGAGATCGCCCGGCCCTGGGGGTGAGCTACGATGGTGCAGCTTGCGCTGGTGATCTCCCTGTTAGGGCTGCCGACCGCTCGGGCCGAGGTGTCGCCCGCCGAGGAGCTGCGGACGACCGCAGCCGCCTCTACCGGGGCCGCCCTGCTCGCGACCGACGCCCGCGCTGCGCGGGATGCGGCGTTGGACCGGGTGACGGCGGATGCCGCCGCGCTGCAACTGCTGATCGCGCAGAAGCAGCTCGACGCCGACGTCGCATGGGCCGAGGCGAGGCGTCGGGACGGGCCGCCGGAGAGCGCGCCGGCGGAAGCTCAGTACCGGGCCGATCTGGAGGCCGCTCGGGCGGGCTACTGGGCGAGTGTGGCCAAGACGCCTCCCGGCCCGACGGCCGGTACTCCGGTGACCACCCCAGGCCCGGCTCCCGGATCCGGGCAGGGGGTGCAGGTTGCGGGCGCGTCGGGTGAGCGGCTGACGCTCACCTACTCCGACGGGGCTCTGGTCCGGCTCACGCGGGAGGGCGACTCGCTGGCGGTGCGGATGCTGGCGGCGGGGACCTACCGCAAGCCCCTCACGCAGCGGGTCCACTTCGACGACGGCATGATCGTGGAGGTTACCCGGGAGGGGGCGGCGGCGTCCGCGAGGGTGTTGGCTGCGGGTCGGCCTACACCCTACGTCGGCGGATACGGCTCCTATGCGGCAGCCTACGGCTACGGCGGCTACGCCGCGACGCCCTACTATGCCGCCGGCGGCGGGACGACGGCACGCTCGGGACAGCACGTTCAGGTCCTCGACGACCGCGGCGAGCGCGCCTACATCGAGGGCCCGGACGGGAGCTACACCCAACTGACCTACAGCGGCGGTCGGGTGGACGTGCGCCAGATCCGCCCTCCGAGCCGCAGCGTCCCGTGGCAGTCGCTCGTAGTCTTCTCCGGCGGTACGCGCGCCGAGGTGGAGGGGGCAGGAGGCCGAGTAACCGTTCGATCGGTCGGCCCGACCCCTGTTAGCCCCGCCCAGCGGATCGAGGTCCGGGGCGAAGCGGGCCAGCGACCCGACCCTCCTCGTCCCCCGGTCACCACCCCGATCGCGCCGGCTACCACACCGCCGCCGAACTTCCTGAATGACCCGAACGGAGCGATCGCGGTCGTCGCCCGGTTCGAGCAGGAGGTGGACGCGCTGCGGATGGTCTACCTGAACGCTCTGGTGGGGGCCCTCGGCCGGGCGGATGCCGACATCGAGGCCGGTGCAGCGCTCTCACCCGCCCAGCGAGCCCCAGCTCTCGCCGGCGCCGTGGAGGCCTTGCGGCTCAGCGGGGCCGCCAGCCACCACACCTACCGCACCGGCGTGGAGCAGGCCGCCCGCGACTTGGACGCCCTGTCCGCCACGGCGCCGCGATAGGAAACCCGGAGTGACGATGGACCGACGCTCGTTCGTTACGGCCGCCGGCGCACTGGCCCTCGCCGGGCCAGTGACGCGGCTCGCCGCCCAGACAGGAGGTCGACCGATGGCGCGTGACGGCGTGCAGGCATACTGGTTCAGTCAGCTTGCGGACCGGGAAGGGAAGGACTACGAGGCGTTGGTGCCCGAGTACCTCGCCTGGACGGCGGAGGCGGGCTTCTCCAACGTGGAGTCGAATCTGGCCTACTGCGCGACCGATGAGTCGACGGAGGCCTTCGCGGGGAAGCTCCGGGCGGCGGGGCTGGGGCTGGCGGGCTTGTACGCCGGGGGCGCCTTCCACGCCGACGGCGCGGCGGCCGCGGTGCAGGCGATCCTCGATCAAGCCGCTCGCGCGAAAGCCATCGGCTGCCCCGGCATCACCAGCAACCCCGATCCCATCGGCCGCGAGAAGACGGACGCGGAGTTAGCCAACCAGGCCTCCGCGCTGAACGACGTCGGCGCCGGGCTCGCGGAGCTGGGCCTGTTCTTCGGCATCCACACCCACGCCCCCGAGATGAGCCACAACGCCCGCGAGTTCCGGCACAACCTCGACCGCACGGACCCGGCCACCGTCGGCCTCTGCGCCGATTTCCACTGGATGTACCGGGGCGGCTCCGACCCATACGCCCTCACGGAGCGGTACGCGAACCGCATCGTCTCGACTCACCTGCGGAACTCGGTCGAGGCCGTCTGGGCCGAGGGGTTCTGCGCGGGCGACCTGAACTACGGTCGGATCAAGGCCGCGCTGGATGCGGCGGGCTACGAAGGGCCGCTCACCGTCGAGATCGCCTGGGAGGGCCGCACGCCCAACACCCGCCCGCCGCTGGAGACCCTCCGCCTCAGCCGCCAGTACCTGCGCGAGGTATTTGGAGTGTAGGAGTGTCGAGCCCGAAGCCGTGGCCGTAATGTGCCGGACCGGCGCTCTCCACGCGGGGGCGACCACCATCCACCTGGAGGAGACAATGCCCGCCATTCGCGCCGCCTTGCTCGCCTCGCTTGTTCTCGCCGCCCTGAGCCTGCCGATCCTGGCCTCGGCCGCGGACCTGTACGTGCCCACGACTGTCTACCCAACCATCCAGGCCGCGGTCAACGTCGCCGGTGCGGGCGACACGGTACACATTGATGCGGGTACCTATGCCGAGACCGTCTCGATCACGGAGACCGGCGGCTTCGCTCTTGTGGGCGCCGGAGCCGGCGCGACGCTCGTCACAGGCAATACCGCAGCCGGCGGCGCTGTGGTGCTGATCGACACGCCCGCTGGGTCGGTGACCGTGTCGAACCTGGCGATTCGCAACGACGGCCTGGGAGACGGGATGCAGGTCGGCAGCGGCTTTCAGTCGACCGCAGCGGTCCTCACGAACGTCGCCATCGACGAGGGGGGCGGCGATGGACTGTACGTCGCGGGAGCGGGCCAGGTGACGGCCAGCGACTGCAGCTTCAGCCGCAACGCAGGCCTGGGAGTGTATCTGTGGGCGGACTACGCTCAGTGGCCGGTGGTGGACCCGGGTCCGGTCGCCCTGCACCGTTGCGACATCTCAGGGAATGTCGGGGCGAACGTCTACTGCGTCTCCTACGGCACGGTGACGCTGGACAGCTGCACAATCACGGACGCCCAACGCGACCCCACAGGCACCCACTGGCCTCTTCCGCCGACCAAGGACTGGTCGATCGGCGTCTACAGCGGGTCTCGGTTGTCCATGGCCGACTGCCGGGTCGCCCGCAACGACTTTGGGGCATTCAGCGTCGGGCCGACCGAGGTGACCGACTGCACCTTCGAGGACAATGGGAACTGCGGGTACTTCAGCTACGGCGGGCCCGAGACCACGATTGCGGGCGGGTCGTTCGTGCGGAATGGGCTCACAGACCCATGGGGCTACTACGCGGCCGTCCACATCATGTACGGGTCTGGTGTGAGCCTGACGGGCGTTACTCTGGAGAGCTGCGCAAACGGCGTTGTTCTGGATCACTGGACCAGCGCCACCCTCGACCAGTGCAGGCTGGTGGACAACCAGTGGTCCGGAGTCTTCTGCGCGTGGGACTGCAGCCTGTCCGTCACCAACTCGTACCTGGAGGGCAATGCGTATTGCGGGATCTGGACCGCCGACCCTGAACCCGACCCCATTAGCGGGAATACCATCACGCAGAACCCGGGGCCCGGAATCGTCTGCGGGTACCTGGGATCGAACCACATCGACTCGAACATCATCACCGGGAATGGTGGCCCCGGGATTCTGGTCCGCGTTCAGCCCTGGCCGCCGTGGCCGAGCAGCGACGACTACGTGCCCAACCCCACTATCACCGGCAACACCCTCTCCGGCAACACGGGCGGAGGGATCGTGTGCTGGGACGCAGCCCCCACGAACGCTGCGACCCTCGACACTGACAACGCGATCGACGGCGCCAACGGGCCGTTCCGCATCTTCCAGGCCTGGTACCCCACGGTCCGGGTCGTCAAGGCCGGGGTCCCCGTGCCGTACGCACAGGTGAGGATCGCGGACACGCTGGGCGACACTTCGGACTGGGTCGCCGCCGATGCCGACGGCGTCGCGAACAGTTGGTGGCTGTGGTCGCAGTTCCCCGACGCCGCGTGTGGCGACTACGCCATCGACAACAACGGCGACTACTGGAGCTACAACCCTCACACCTTCACCGCCACGGACGGCGTCCTGACCGCGTCGGTGCCGGGCAACCTGACGGGCCGTCTGGGTACAATCACAATCGACCTGTTGCCGCTGCCTGTCATCACCAGCGTCAGCGCGTCGCCCGGCACGCTCTGGCCGCCCAACAAGAAGCTGGTACCGGTCACGGTCAGCGCGGCGGTCACGAGCCCGGCCGAGGGGCCGGCGACCTGGGAGATCACGGGGGTGACGTGCAACGAGCCGATCACCGACGCCGACTATAGGATCACCGACGCCCACACGGTCCTGCTGCGGGCTGACCGCCTGGGCACCGGCGCCGGGCGCATCTACACCATCACCGTGCAGGCGACGAACGCCGCCGGGAGCTCCGCGCCCGCGACGGTGACCGTCACCGTGCCGCACGACCAACGGCGGTAGCCGCCCCGCCCGGCAGTTCGGGGACTGACGACGGAACTCAGCTTCACCGAGTTCCGTTGTCTGTCCCCGAATCGCCCGCCATGTCCCGACTGCTACGCCAACGCGACCTCGTGTCCGCCCTCAGCCGAGGCGTAGACCGCATCGAGGATGCGCTGGGTCACGATCGCTTGCTCGCCCGGCACGGGCGACGGCTTGCCCTTCAAGATGGCGTCGACGAAGTCGTAGACCTCCTCCGAATGGGAGGCCCGGCCCGCCTCGGGGATGACCTGCGGCTTGGCGTTGGTCAGCATCCCGAACTCCTCGCGGACCAGCGTCAGCGAGTCCCAGTTCCAGTCGATGCCGCCCTTCTTGCCGCTGAGGAAGCAGCTGAAGGTGCCCTCGGGCGCGTTGACGGCCCAGCTGGTCTCAAGCGTGCAGACGGCGCCGTTCTCGAAGCGGATCAGCGCCATCGCCAGCTCCTCGGGCACCGTGTACCGCTTCGGATCGTGCTGCATGATCGACTTCTTGTTCGCGATCTCCAGGTACAGCGCGGCGCTGACCGTGACGGGCTTCGGGAACTCCATCATCCATAGACACCAGTCCAGGATGTGCACCCCGAGGTCGTAGATCGGCCCGCCGGCGGACATCTCCTTCAGCGTGAACGCGCCCCAGGCCGGCACTCCGCGCGGCCGCAGCAGGCTGGCCCGGGCCCAGTAGATGTCGCCGATGGCCTTCGACGCGCGCTTCGCGGCCTGGGCCGAGGGCAGATAGCGGCAGCTCTGAGCGATCATCAGGAGCTTGCCTGCCTTCTTGCCCGCCGCGATCATCGCCTCGCCATCCGCCGCGCAGATGGTCATCGGCTTCTCGACGATGACGTGCGCTCCGGCCTTGAACGCCGCGATCGTCGGGTCCTTGTGGAAGCAGTTCGGAGTGCAGACATCGACGAGGTCGAGGTCGACCTTCCCGAGCATCTCGGCGTGGTCCTCGAAGCAGAGCTCCGGCTTCACGCCAAACCGCTCCACGGCCGCCTGCCGCGCCGCCGGGCTCACATCCGCCACGGCCACCAGTTCAGCGACCCCGTCCCCCTGCAGCTTGCTCCA